>Ga0228710_1011720_pt1 | contig 11187 bp, 6 predicted proteins | sample MedpolnodulmetaG_FD_177995 | JGI IMG/M metagenome (GOLD analysis project Ga0228710, IMG submission 177995) | Root nodule microbial communities from Medicago polymorpha collected in Santa Monica, California, United States - pink nodules | ecosystem: Host-associated > Plants > Roots > Nodule... | reverse complement strand
CTTCTTCACAGGTCCCATTGTCTTCCGGAACAAGTCATTGTTCAACTCTTCAAATCGAGCACGGGTAAGTGGCTCAGAGAAATCAACGCCATCAAAAAGTGACTCAATTTCCACACGGACTTGGTGCTGGCTACTAAGAGCTCTCTTGGCACGCTCACTCTCCCTCCTCAGCTTTCCAAGTGCTCTGTTGTCCTTGCTAATATCCTTGCTATGCTTTTTCTTGATCAATTTAATGAAGTACTCCATTATTCTCTGATCAAAGTCCTCACCTGGCAAAGAATGGTAGAGAATTAGCATGCATTAATAGAAGGAAAATTTTAAGCAAAGTCTAAAATTTCATAATTTCATCATATTCTTTCTATTATAAATAGTCACCTCCAAGATGAGTGTCTCCATTTGTAGCAAGAACCTCAAAAACACCATTATCAATTGTCAAGATACTGACATCAAAAGTTCCACCTCCAAGATCAAAGACAAGAATGTTCTTCTCTCCACCTTTCTTGTCCAATCCATAAGCAATGGCAGCAGCGGTGGGTTCATTAATGATTCTAGCCACGTTCAAACCAGCAATGACACCGGCATCCTTGGTGGCCTGCCTCTGAGCATCATTAAAGTAAGCTGTACATTTCAAAACAAAATGAGAAACGTTTGAATAAATACAGAACCAAAGAGAAGAATAAGACAATAGAGAATGCCGGAGGAACAGGTTGTAATTTGCTTCTTTACCTGGGACAGTGACCACAGCATCACGAATAGTCTTGCCAAGGAATGCTTCAGCGGTTTCCTTCATTTTACCGAGAATCATGGCGCTGATTTCCTCGGGGCTGAACACCTTGGTCTCACCATCCTTTACTCTTACCTGAATGTATGGTTTTCCATCTCTGTTGACAATCTTGTAAGGAACAAGCTTCATGTCTCTTTGAACTTCCTTATCTTCAAATCTGAAAACAGAAACAACTCAAGTCACTATTGATCCCATTAAATCAAATTATAACAAATCATTAATCATATCATAAATGAATAAAATATCAAGGTCTTACTTTCTTCCGATAAGCCTCTTGACATCAAAGATGGTCCTTTCGGGATTGACAGCTGCCAGATTCTTTGCAGCCTCACCAATCAATCTCTCATCGTCGGTGAAAGAAACCCATGATGGTGTGATACGGTTACCTTGGTCGTTGGCTATGATTTCGACGTGACCATTCTTGTAAACACCAACACACGAATAGGTTGTTCCGAGATCTATCCCAATAACAGTCCCCAACTTGGTTGCTTCCTCTTTCGCATTGGAACATGCAAACAGACATCCTGTGGCAACTTTTTAAATATTAGTTACGTCATTACAAGACCAAAACAATTCGTAATAACATAATTAATTTTACATTTGCACATAATTAATTTTCACTTCAGTTCTTTCCTTCATGATATCATACTCAAATCGCAAGCATAATGCACCCTAACATAATAACGATAACAAATCACTGTTATGAATTTTCAACATTCCAATAAAATAAAATGAATGTATATTATAGTAATGATTAGCAACATAAACAATCGCATACAGTTGAACTAAACCGCATCCAAAAATGTTGATAACAAATTAAGATCTCGTTGCATTATCCACATTAAAACTGAATTAAAATATAAAAGCGATTAGATCTAATAAACAGTGAGAAAATTACCGATTGTAATAATTGCAAGAACAAAAAGAGAGCCGCGTTTCCACGAGCCAGCCATCATTCTCTCTCTCTAACTTTCTCTCTCTCTCTCTACTTTCTTCTTCTAAACAGCTTCGAAGATTGAAACGGTGAATTTGAAGGTGGGGAATGGTGAAGGGAGTGCGATCGGTTTTTTTCTGATTCTGATTTTTTGAAGCAACGGTCTGAGCCGTTTTTATAGTCCCGTTCGATTCTTCCCGAACCTCCTTTCGTCGACTGAAAGCTTTATTACGCACGAACATGTCATTTTGGATGACATGGACCAATTGTGATTCGTCTAACGATTTTTTCGACCAATTGTATAATTCCTTGACTTGGGTACATCTCCACCCTTAATTCTAATGACTTCAACATATCAAACAATCAACATTTCTTTGACTAAAATTAAACAATATCAACCTTGTGAGGGAAATAATCTACAACACTAATAATGCGATACTATTAGCTATTTTATCTTTTGACATGTTTGTTTCAAGTCTAAGAATCATATTTTTTTGAAGGAAGGAATCATTTTTTTTTAGTAAATTTAGACGTTTAAAAGAGGAGATATGATAATTAGTACGTGAACGAAACATATGATATGATAGATAAAGTCGTTGTCACGGCTTATTTAAAAAAATATAATAAGACATTAATTTAACTTTTGACGAAAATCGCGAGGTCAGTGTTATTCGTGCCGTTCATTGTTTTTGCCTTCGAAAAAACAATGTTTCCTATAAAAGAGCTACAAACGAACAAAGTAAAGAAAGTAAGATTGTGCGCCAAATGGGAAGAGGATTTAAGATGGTTATTATTTCCCGCGCGAATTGAAGGAGGATTTAAGACAGTTATTATTTCCCGCGCAAATGGCAAGAGTGTCAACGTATATGTTTGCTTCCAAAAATATATGACAAGTTTTGCAAGTTCAATTATTGGAACTTGTGCATTTAATGTTGTAAAAGTTTAATATTTTAAATTTTCAATGCAAGATTTATTTCTTCTTTTTTTTGGGAGAGGATTCGGTGTCTTTCGGTGTCTTTGGTTCATTTTAGATGAGAGAGAAGGTTGGATGAATGATTAAAATAAATTAATTAGATAAGAGAGAATTAATGGTTTAGAGAGAGATAGGAACAAAAGCCATCAAAGACACCGAAAGGCACCGACGTCAAAGACACTGAATCCTCTCCCTTTTTTTTTATATAGTTGCTTAACTTGTGCCCTTAAGACGCAAGTTAACATGACCCTTTTTATAAAGTAGGGTATGAAGGTGAGAAAAACCACAAGAAGGGGGGATTGAATTGTGTTTTTGGAAACTTCTTCTTTCACGTTCTGAAAAACTGTCCTCAGGTTCAGAATCTAAGTGAGTTCAGAGTCTATGTGCAGCGGATAATGTAAAGAACAAAAGAAGAAAGAACACAAGCAATTATACATGTTCCTTCCACAAACCGGAAGTAGTCCTATCCTCCTTGCACTTCCAAAGAGAGTTCCACTAAAATGTAATCTCAAATTACAAGTTGCTCAATCACACAAGAAAGAGACTTATTTTTGCTCAAGGACAACTCCAAGAGACTTCTATGCTCAATCACACAAGAAAGAGACTTCTATGCTCAAGGACAACTCCAAGAGACTTCCTTTGCTCAATCACAACTGAAAGAGACTTAACTAAACAATTACAAAGAATTGAATAAGGTTTTGAATACTTGATATACAATCAGAGGTATTCACTACAATACGAAACAGAACAGACTCTGTTTTTCTAGACACTTAGGAATTCTAAGATAAAAACAATTGGAAGAATTCTCTAAGTTGTTGATGTTTGTTTTCGACGTTTTTGCACAGAGTATTGGCCTTTTTGAATGTCTAGATTGATCCTATGTTCTCTAAGTCTTCATCCCTATTTATAGAGGAGTTGAGAGACGTTGAGAATTTAGCCGTTACATCAACGTGTCTTGCTTTGAAACTTTGATTCTTCACCCTTGATCTTTTGCCTGATTTGATAGTTGTCCTATAAAGAACTTAATTCAAATCCATTCCAGAACAAAAGGAACAACGTCTGCAGCAATGTTACTGTTATCTTTGTCTTGTTGTAAAGACAAAGATTGCAGAGATGGTGGTTGCAGAGTTCGTGGTTGTACACTTCGTACAATGTCCTTTGTCAACTCTGGTGAAGTAGCTTCTGACGAGATGTGCTTCTGATGACCAGTGCTTCTGATGATCTTGCTTCTGATGACGTGTCTTCAGGAGCTCTTCTTCAGATGCATTCTTCAGACGCAATTCTTCAGACTCATTCTTCCAGATGCTTTAAGCTTCAAATAAATTCCTTTGCTCTTGAACTTGTTCAACCATAATCTTTATGGATAGTACTTTGATTATGGATCCTGTACACTTGAACAAATTGTTTAGCATATCCAATTGATTATTTTTAATACCTTATTATTGTCAAAACTCAATAGGTGACTTGTGAAACACCCTTTGTTCCAATAGGGTAATCATAATTTATGAATTAGAGACAATTTGGATGTTGATGAGTGTCCACATTAATGATTTTTGTATGATTAGTATATTGATTTTTTTTTTTTGTTCTTGTTATTACTTTCCCTTACTTTTGATATACTTTCTTTTTCTTTCCTTTGTTATGAGTCACTAAAACCATTTTCATGTGTATTTTGGTTTCTGGTGTTAAGCCACTAAAACTATTTTATGTTTTGCTGATTCTATTTCTTGCAAATTGCTGCTATTGTCGTCAAGACTGTTGTCTACTGTTTAAAACTGTTGTGGTTTTTTCTTATGATTTAAAAATGTGTTTAAAAATGTGTCGTGTATTTTTGTTTTTGTTAGCTATGTGTAAAAATGTCAATTATTTTGATGCTGATGTTTCTAGATTGACTTTTGGTATAAAAAGAAATAACAAAAAATTAATTCAAAATTGTGTTTCTTGTGTGTTGTATGCATACTACTTATTGTTAATGTGTTTCATTCTTTTATGGTTAGTGGATTTTTGGTTTAATTTTTATACGACATTATTGGTTGCAAGTTAGATATTACTTTTGGAAGCTCCTAGAGCTACTACTAAGTAGAGAAGATCTTTTCCAACTCAAATAAATTGTAGGACTTAGATGACTCCGCTCCCATCTTCGAAAAACAGTGTGTGCTTGTTCCACCACCACTCGAACCTTGTATGCATGTTTTCCCTTTGTCAAGAAGTGTTTGTTTTAGGAACAAGTTAGTGAAAATCTTAACCTTAAATGTGATAGATCTTGTTATTTTTCTATAGAAGAGTAAACCAAGAGTGTCGAAGACTACCGAGAACTCATCGAACTCTAAGTGCAAGTGGTAGTGATTAATATGATTGTTAGGGGTAGGGTAATAGATACCGCTAATATGATCAGATGGCTAACTATTTAATATCAGAGTACGCAGCGGAAACATGACATTTTTTTTAATTGACATTAGACGTCTTATTCTATTCTTAAATTTTCCTTAATGGTAATTATTTATTCAAGTGACTACTTTACATTAGTTTTTCACCCTTTGAAAAATCATTTAATATTCTGGCTGAAATTTATTTACTTTTCTTAAATGTGAATTGTTTTACAAAAGATGTTTTGTTATCTCTACTACAATCTTTTACTCTTGTCTAGTTTCGATGACGAAATTATTTTTAGGTGGGTAGAATGTAAGATCTTAGATTTTTTTTAAACGTATACATACATGTTTATTCTATCTATGTTTAAGTCTATTTTATAAACAGTGAACTTCACCTTTTTGAAAATTTTTAGTTTCGAGGACGAAACTATTTTAAGGGGTAATAATGTAACATCCCCAATATTCATAGACATAATGTCTTGGATTGAATTTCGGAACGTTACAATCACCAAGATATGAGACGAAGAATTTGGCACCCTTGATGTGTTTTTCAGATTTATGGAGTTTTCGTTTCTTGGTTTTTGGTTTTTAATAAAAACAAAAAATGGTTTAAAGGTTGTTGGACCGAAGATCTCGTGTTGTTGACTTTTGGGCCCTTTTGGTGCATTTGTTATACCGACCCCTTATAAAGCACATATTACTATATACACCCCCAAACTGCATGCATGGGTCTTATGTCGCCGCATCCCGGGCATACGCCTAAGGTCGGTCCTGATAAATATTTACCCTATGGCTAAGCCATGGTTGAAGTACAATAAATCATGTTACATATAAAATCCTTAAGAAATCTACCAGGATTATTTTAAACAAGGTCGACACAAGCTACATGGTTGGAAATGTAATCGAAAGAATCATCCATATTTAGTTTGACAATGTTACTCAAATGAAGCCGCAATTGAATATTAATTTATAATGTGCTCCATTCGATAAATATGAGATGAGACGACTTATTTTTGTCGTGATAGTTTTGGCTTGGCTCGAGATGTAATGCTTTGTGGAATAAGGGAAAAGAGTTATGTGAGAAAATATAAAAGAATTGTTGTCCTTCGAAAGGATTCAAATGGCAACTTCAAAGAAAAAACTCCAAGGCAGGTCAATGTTAAAAATATTAAGCTCAAAAGGGTTCAAAAATACATTTTTATTAGCTAGTATTGAATAAATTGTCACAGTTATCCTTATTGATAATATAAAACCATGAGTTAGACACATCACGACACATCCGTAAAATATGAAAAAAGAGTTTTAGAATGGACATTGCATCTAGTACAAATATTAGTATTGGTCATGAGCCTCTTAAGAAAACAAAAAAGTTGATTTTTTAAGGGCATTCCCACTTCTAAGCATGATAAGAAAATTTTGGATTTGATTCACTTAGTAGCACTGAGGTCAATGATACGATGAAAAGTTGATTTAATAGAGAACCAACCACTTTAGGTTCCATTCCATCAAGGAAAGGCAATTTGTCCAATAGTACATGCTTTTACACAATTTAGTTTTTATAAAAAATGGAAATGATAAGGAACTTCTTAATGGTGTTTTAAGTTCCGTTAAAATCAAACAATGGTACGTGAAGGTTGGGAATATCTCGAGGATAACATCAGTCACACAATGGACTAGAGAAAAGCAGCAAAGGATCCAAGGATTGTGCCATAAATAGACCTGATGTTCATTTCTGATAACCCAAGTTGTATCGTACGGAAGTTTGTTACAACTACTAACAATGGATCTCTAAATATGCGAAGATCTCTAAATACGTGGAGATTTCGTTGCAAGTTATATTAAGGACGAGATTAAATCCACATCTATGCCCATGACATAAGATTTAAAACTATATAACATTTTGATCCATAATAAGAGACCAACTGATAAGTGCCCATAATAGGTTATTTTCAATGACGACTATTAACTTGTTTTACAAGTTATTTAATCAGAAAACCTCTAGTTTATTGTAAATACACATATTATTATAATCACATGCCAAAATGCTATTGTGATTTTTTTTCCTATGTCACTTTACATTGTTTTGACAATATTACAAGCAAAGAAGGGATTTGGACAGAAGTACGTTTGTTGAACGAACAAAACAAGAGTGAAGGCGAGCGATTTCAAAGAGTTACAGGGATAAAAGTTAGAGTACATTGACTACGCGAGCACATTTTGCCCAACAAACTACAACGGTTCAGTGAATGTCGCAGACCAACTGACTTTTCTCTCCATACTCCAAGTGAAGAAAAATTGGTTCACTGGGCGAGCATGAATTATCCAAGTGAACAAACACTTTGTGTACTTATATAAATAGACTTGTACCCAGATTTTTAGTCATAAGTGTTGGGTTTCAAGTCCGAGTAAGTTTTAAGTTCCACCAATGGGAAGCTTTCGAGCTTGGATTTAAGCTTGTGGATGCATTAACATAATTTATCTTCTCCTTGTTGGTTATGCCACTCGTGGGTAACTAAACTCTCTTTGTGTTGGGGATTAGATTAAAGTAGCTAGAATTTAATGTATTACTCTTAATCTGGTTGACTGTATATGATGTATGCATTCAATATAATCTTTGATTTATATCTGTTTGCAATGGTTTTGCCGATGTGCAATCCATAAACGATATTTTGATTCAGCAAGTTCAAGACATTGACTTGTTACCTAAGATACGTGGTTTAAATCACGTATAAATGCTAATTGCTAGACACATGGTTAGATTTATATTCATATTTAAACTATCCAATCATATGCCATCAGATCAATCAAATATTTGACTTAGCATCGGAAGTTGATCGATATGGTGGATTTCACGTCGTTTTCCATACATGAAAAACGTACAATGACAGATATACGGAGTTATATTTGAAACATAGAAAGTGTACAATCGATTAAGATTAACAGTCCAATGAATAGTTATCTAAGTTTGATCCCGATAAAACTTTCTCTATTATGCTAAACTTTTACTTATCAACCTATTACCAAAACAAATTTTACTTAAAACTAGTTTAGAAATCATGTAAACTTGAGAACAAATCGAATTAAAATGATGTATTTGTGGTCCAATACAATTCATTGATAGAACGTAAAATCCTTCTTATCGTCGACTAAACTTCATCACGCAATTGAGATCCATTAAGCAGAATTTGTAAGAGTCCATCACTCGCTTCTTTGAGTTTACAAATGGTCAGAATCTGGAATGCTCATTATAGGATTTGAAACGTGACATCTTAATTCACAGGTGGAGGATTAACGGAATAACTATTTGTTTCCTCCAATGTCTTCTAATAATCATAACCCCGTCGATATTCTTCTTATTTTTAAAGCTTTAATAAAGTTTTGATAAATCTATGTTATTCAAAGAGATTCAGAATGAATATTTGAAAATAATTCGAGTAGACAAGAAAGGATCAAAGTTGCTTCTTTTCTATTTTTTATCCTTGGAGTGACACATTGTGGAATGACTTTTGTCTTGCTCGTGGCTACTTTTACTCGTTTTTATTGTATAAGGAATCCAATAAATATTAATTTAGACACACCAAAAACACATTTAATTGGATTCATTTTTAAATTGAATTTTCTCATTCATTCAAACGAAGTCCTTGAATGTTGCAAATGGTTTAATTTTGACTTTCATCTGACCACAAAATCATCAATGTATACTTGCATAAAATCACAAATAAAGTCATGGAAAATCATTCATTGCTTCTTGGTATCTAACCCATCCACTATTCAATCCAAATGACATTATATTCCATTCGAAATTTCCAGGGGAACCAGTACATCTAAATGCGGTTTTAGATACATCTTATTCTACAGCAGCAGTTTGATCATATCCAACCACTAAACTTATTATTTCTTTCCCAAAGGCGATAATTACTAACATATAGATTACTTGCATACGATATTCATCCTTATGAGCGGCAACATCAAAATCTATAAATTTTATACATACTCCTTATTATCTAATTTTCTTTATAACAAGTACTACCTTTAAGATCCAATCAACATACATTACAGTTCAAATGAAGTTAGATTCAAGTAGTCTTTTAATATTTCCTTTAATCTCTACAGCAACTTCGGGTGTGGATCTTCTTGGTCCTTGCTCGATTGACCTTTCTCCAGGCTTCAAAGGTGGTTTGAGCTCCGCTGTTTCTTTTTTATCTAACCTTAATATGTCTTTATAATCACAAGAGAAACAATATTTGAAATCTTGAAGGATTTGAATGATTTATTTCTTGATATCTCTGTCCAATATTAAACTTATATATGCCTGAAAATAATTTTAGTTTTCCTCTTTCACGACATGTTTCGTTGACATAATCGTTGCATGCAGCTCCATTACAACGGTGTTCCACCCATTATCCTCATTGCGGCTAGTGGCGCTAAAAACATTAAATATATGATTTTTGCATCATTATCCAGTCTCACTCTGCCTTGACTGAGTTTTAGGTCACTATCACCTACATAATGGGTTAATGGGTTTGAGAAATAATCAGTTTCCCTCACTCGACTACTTCAACATCGCATAACCTTCCCTAGATTGGAAGGTTCCTCGTATGAAGTCCAATCACCTATTTGTTGAGGTCGCTTACACGATAATTATTGTTAGAAAAGCAATTGACACCATCATTATGTATTAAAATAACATTAATACCATATTGTAAATTCAGTTTGAAATTGTGGTAGGTAGTACGACAGTTTCCACAATCGGAAACAACCCTTAAATTTTCAAAAATTTCATTGTTTCCCTCAGAGCTTTCATGGCAAACTTATAAAACAAATTTTGTTTAGTTGTTGCATGAATCCTATCACCACCTGAATCCAATAAAATTGCTTCAACAGAAAAACAAAATAGCTGGTCTATTAAAACTTGGCATCTTTTATAAACGAATGACTTTAACCTTCCACGAAGATTGTTTGCCATGTTTTAGTGGAAAAAACTTCAACACATACCTCTTTTTTGTAGCAAACAAAACTTTAATGTACCAACTATCCACAACTGCCTATGAGAAAGTTGATATGAGAATTATTTTTTTGAGGCGGGGTTTGATGAATGTTTTAAAACTCATGATTATTTTCAAAATATCAATATTAATGTAGCGTTTTATTTATAAAAATTAACGATATTCATTTATTCAAACTGCAAATAATGGATACAATACAAATCCAAAGCCGCTATATTGATGCAATACAAATCCAAAGTCGCTAAAAACAAAAGGATAAATCTCTGAAGAAACTTACAACATCCATGTTGATAGCACAAAACGACATAGTACATGTGCCTACAAATATAATTATATTCAAGCCTCCAACATACCAATGTTTTCATATCTGCAATGTTGACGATGCAAAGTCATTGATTGAATGCACTTGAGAAAAACTAATATTTCAACCTGAATCAAATAAACATCACACTAAGACAAAATATAAAAAACGCACCACACAAAGACGATAAATCAAAATAAACAAAGTCGCGTTAGACGATGAAATCACCAAAAGAAACGTCATAATAACTTGATTTTTTTATTCGCAAATTAATTATTAGGCATATAAAATCAAGAAGATTATGAAGTCAAATGAGGTTAACAATGAAATTTTGGAGATTGATTTTCTTATAATTGTAGTAGATTAACCGAGGTTAATTATATATTTTTGCTGGAAATTGATCTTCTTACAGTAATAATAAATTAACTAAGATTAACTATTAAATTTTGTTGGAGATTGATTTTTTTAGAATAGTAGTAGTAGTTCTGTGTAAAGAAAATAGTAGTGCATTCATAGTATATCAATTTTTTTTTTTAGTAAAGTTCATTCACAGTATCTCATATCATCTCCTTCTCCTTAAAAATAAAAAGTATATCTTGTCATATGATCATATTTTGTAACCAAAAAAAGATCATATGATCATATATTTGCACCCCACATGATTCCGCCTGCTTGAAAAGCACGCGCAGAAAATATGGCGTGCAGTTTACAGAAGAGAGAAAATACAACTGGGCTTAGGCCCTATTTAATTTAATTTAATGAAAAAGAATTCAAAATGAAAATAAAGCCGTTGATGAGATAATCATAGGGCGGAGAT
>Ga0228710_1011719_pt1 | contig 11188 bp, 13 predicted proteins | sample MedpolnodulmetaG_FD_177995 | JGI IMG/M metagenome (GOLD analysis project Ga0228710, IMG submission 177995) | Root nodule microbial communities from Medicago polymorpha collected in Santa Monica, California, United States - pink nodules | ecosystem: Host-associated > Plants > Roots > Nodule... | reverse complement strand
TCTCTATCTGACACAATGGATTTTGGAATGCCATGCAATCTAACAACCTCTTTAAAAAATAAATTTGCAATATGACAAGCATCATCCACTTTGTGACAAGGAATAAAATGTGCCATTTTTGAAAATCTATCCACAGCAACAAAAATAGAATCACGACCAAACTTATTTTTGGGCAGCCCTAAAACGAAGTCCATGGATAGGTCAACCCAAGGAGAAGAGGGAATGGGAAGTGGAGTGTATAAACCATGTGGCATTGCCTTTGATTTGGCTCTTTTACAAACAATACACCTAGAACAAATTAAATGTATGTCATGCTTCATTTTTGGCCAATAAAAGTGATCATGCAGCATGTCATGTCTTATGTTTCCCAAAATGTCCCATCAAACCACCCTCATGCTCTTCCCTCACAAGTAATTCACGCAAAGAGCACTTAGGAATGCATAAGCGACTACCACTAAACAAATATCCATCATGTCTAAAGAAGCTATCATGTGACATCAATTCACAATCAAGGAAAATTCCAGCAAAATCCTCATCAACAACATATAAAATTCTAATATGTTCAAAGCCTAGAAGTCTAGTTTGAAGAGTAGAGATTAAAGAGTACCTCCTTGAAAGAGCATCCGCCACCACATTAGCTTTACCTTTCTTGTGCTTTATGACATATGGAAACTGCTCCAAAAATTCAACCCATTTGGCATGTCTTTTGCTTAGTTTACCTTGACCTTTGAGATACTTTAAGGACTCGTGATCACTATGGATAACAAACTCCTTAGGAAACAAATAATGTTGCCAAGTATGTAATGCTCTAACTAAGGCATACAACTCTTTGTCATAAGTGGAATAGTTAGCATGTGCTCCACTTAATTTTTCACTAAAATAAGCAATGGGATGCCCTTCTTGTAACAAAACAGCCCCTATGCCAATGTTAGATGCATCACATTCAATTTCAAAATTTTTTGCAAAATTAGGCAAAGCCAAAACAGGCGCATTCATCAATTTATCCTTAAGAGCATTGAAAGCCTCTTCTTGTTCTTTACCCCATGAAAATACCACATTCTTTTTCACAATTTCATTTAAGGGAGCAGCCAAAGTGCTAAAGTTGGGTACAAAACGCCTATAGAAACTAGCTAAGCCATGAAAGCTCCTCACTTCACTCATACACTTAGGCCTCGGCCAATCTTTGATGGCCTTGATCTTTTCCTCATCAACTTTGACACCTTGAGCACTTACTACAAAGCCTAGGAATATCACTTCACTTTTACAAAAAGTACATTTTTCAAAATTAGCATACAATTTTTCATCCCTCAAAACTAGCAATACACTTCGCAAATGTTCAATATGATCATTCAAATTCAAGCTATACACAAGAATGTCATCAAAGTAAACTACAACAAATTTTCCAATGAAATGCCTTAAAATATGGTTCATCAATCTCATAAAAGTACTAGGGGCATTGGTTAGGCCGAATGGCATCACTAGCCACTCATAAAGGGCAAATTTCGTTTTAAAGGTTATTTTCCACTCAACCCCTTCTCTAATTTGAATTTGATGATAACCACTTTTTAGAGTTCAGATGTTGATGTCATCAGAAGCACATTTTCCTCAAAACCTCCATGAAGAGCTTCTGATGGGCTACAGCTTCTAAACAACTTCAGAACCTAAATTCCTATTCAAAGACAAGCATTTAATCAGACACAAAGTGCATGTTCAAATTTTTCTTTGTAAAATCAAATCTTTCAATATTTAAAGGCTTAGTAAATATATAAGCCCATTGATGTTCAGTATCAATGAATTGTATATCTAAAATTCCTTTTTTAACATAGTCTCTAATAAAGTGGTGTTTGATTTCAATATGCTTGGCTCTAGAATGTAGAATTGGATTCTTAGACAAACAAATAGCAGCAGTATTATCACAAAAGATGGGAATACTGTTAGCATTAATCTGATAATCCTCAAACTTATGTTTCATCCAAAGTAGTTGTGTACAACAACTTGCAGCTGAGATGTATTATGCTTCTGCTGTAGACATAGCAACAGTTGCTTATCTTTTGCTAGCCCAGGATATCAGATTCTCACCAAGAAACTAACAGTTTCAATTGGTTGATTTTCTTTCAATCCTGTCACCAGCATAATCAGCATCACAAAATCCAACCAACTTATAATTTAGGGATTTCCTGTAAAGGAGTCCAAGATTTGTTGTTCCTTTCAGATACTTGAAAATTCTCTTAATAACAGTTAAGTGAGACTCTCTAGGATCTGACTGAAATCTTGCACACAAGCATACACTGAATAAAATATCTGGGCTAGATGCAGTGAGATATAACACATAACCAATCATACATTTATACAGCTTTTGATCAACCTTTGATCCAGTATCTTATTTGCTTAAGGTGCTGGTTGGATGCATTGGTGTGTTCATCACTTTACAATCTTCAAGCTTGAACTTCTTCATAAGCTCCTTAGTAAACTTTGTTTGATGAATATAAACTCCATCTTTACACTGATTGATTTGAATTCCATGGAAGAACTTCAATTCTCCCATCATGCTCATTTCAAATTCATCCTGCATTAACTTAGATAATTGCTTATTGCTTCCAATCTTGCAACTAGAGCAAATGTTTCAGTATAATCAATGCCTTCTTGTTGACTGTAACCTTGAGAAACAAGTCTTCTTTGTTTCTGATTACTTCATCTTGTTCATTCAGCTTGTTTCTGAATATCCATTTTGTTCCAATAATTTTCTTGTGTTGAGGTTTGGGTACTAGATCCCACACATCATTTCTTTGAAATTGATTGATTTCTTTTTGCATAGCTAGTATCCATCCATCATCTGAAAGTGCTTCAGCAACAGTAACATGCTCTATCACGGATAACAATCCCATCATAGACTCTTCTTGTCTGAAATATGATCTTGTTCTTCTAGGACTCTCTTTGTTTCCAATGATTTGATCCTCTGGATGTGAAGACTTGTACTTGAATGTATTCTTGGATTGATTAGCTTGTTGAGAACCATCTTGAGCTTCATCAAAAGCTACTTTATCTTAAGCTTCTAAAGTGGGTTCAGCTTCTGGAGTATCTTCAGATTCAGTAATCTGATTAGGTTCTGAAGTATCTTCAAGCACATGTATATCTGCAAAACTTTCATTTTGCTCTAGAATTTTATTTCCAGGATCCTTGTCATCAAATTTGATGTGCATTGATTCTTCAACACATTGTGTTTATGAATTATACACTCTTTATGCCTTTGACCTTTTAGAGTAACCTAGAAAGATTCCTCTTTGGGCCTTGGCATCAAATTTCTTTAGGTAGACTTTATTATTTAGAATGTAACAGGTACATCCAAATTGATGAAAGTAAGAGATATTGGGTCTTCTTCCCTTAAAGAGTTCATATGCAGTTTTCTCTAAGATAAGTATAATATAGATTCTATTTTGGACATAACATGTTGTATTCAATGCTTCTGCCCAGAAATGTTTAGCCAAATTATTTTCATGAATCATGGTTCTTGGTCATTTCTTGTAAAGTTCTATTCTTTCTTTCTACAATCCCATTTTGTTGTGGAGTTCTAGGAGAAGAGAATTGATGGACATTTCCATATTTTTCACAAAAAGATTCAAATGGCTCATTTTCAAACTCTCCACCATGATCACTTCTGACTTTTAAAATTTTCATTTCTTTTTCAGACTGTATTTGAGTGCAAAATCTGTTGAACACATCATATGCATTATCCTTACTTCTTAGGAATTTAACCCAAGTCCATCTACTGTAATCATCAACAATGACTAATCCATATTTACTTTCATATAAAGATGCAGTGTTAACTGGTCCAAATAAATCAATATGGAGTAATTCCAAGGGTCTGGAGGTTGATACAATGTCTTTTGTTTTAAAAGATGATTTAATAATCTTCCCTTTCTAGCATGCACCGCAAAGTGCATCTGAATGATAATCCATGTTTGGCAAGCCTTTGACCAGTTGTAACTTACTAAGATTAGAGATTAATCTCCAGTTAGCATGTCCCAACCTTCTGTGCCATACCCACTTTTTATCATTCACTGATAGAAGGCAAACTACCTTCTGATCAACTAGTTCAGAGAAGTTAATTTTATAGACATTATATATCCTTTTTCCCTTAAATACTATGGAGTTGTCATTTTTGTTAACTATTGTGCAGTTGGTCTTATCAAACATCACATCATAACCATTATCACAAAACTGACTGATACTAAGAAGGTTATGTCTAAGACCATCTACCAACCACACATTATTAATAGAGATAGAAGAGTTGCCAATAGTTCATGTATTAATGATTTTTCCAGCTTGGTTGCCTCCAAATTTCACATTTCCTCCTTCTTTCATTGTTAGGGTAAGGAACATAGACTTCTTTCCTTTGCTCTTAGGCATATCTGCAACATTGACAATTTCAGATTTAGGTACCCATATCTTTATGGGTCATTTGAGGTTAGTACTAGAAGTTTTACTCTTCTTCCCTTGTGCCTTGTGTTGAAAGTTTGATAGCTTCTGATCACTCAATACCTTAGGTTTAACACCTTTAGGTTTTGATTCACAAGAAGCAACAACTATTTTATTCCTCTGAAACTTAGGCTTTAAGATACCAGACTCTGAGGTACAAGTTCTGATCTCTTCAGAATCTTGATCTTTAAAGTCTTAGAATCAGAGTTTGTCATTTCCTTAGGCTTAAAGTTCTTTGACTTTGAAATATTCTTAGTCTTAGAACTAGAAGCTTCAGATTCTGACTGAACATCAGTTTCAGACTTAGCACCTTCAGGCACAAAGAAGGTTTTCAATCCTTCCTTAATGCATTCACAACATGCTTTAAGACTAATCCCATTAGGTTTCCCTTCTGAGAATCCAATCTCTTTACCATTGTTATTTTAAATGCTATAATGAAGACTTCAAGAGCAATTTCATGTTTGCTTAAAGGTTTTCCATCACACTTTTCTAGTAGCTTCTGACAAAGAATCTTGAGTTTGTCTTCATAAGTTTTACAAATGAAGTCAAAACCTCTAAGTCCTTCCTCGGATGTTTTTAGATCCAATAGAGTTGATTCTTGTTGTTTCATTAAAGCAACATATTTTTCTTTTAAATCACTCAACTCATTGGTTCTATGTTCAAAATGTGTGAGAAGCTCTTTAAGAGACTCAATAAGTTCTTCTCTAGGAATTTTAGAATATACCTCATTTTCATCTTCATAATAGGATTCAAGTTCAGCTTCTGATGTCGCTGTAGCTACTAACCCCACAACTACATTTGCTTCATCATCAGCTTCTTCTTTATCAGAACTAGATTCACTATCTAAGTCTTCCCAGGTGGCCATTAAACTCTGCTTAATCTGCTTCCTGAACTTGCTTGGTTTGAAGGTTGACTTCTTGGACTTCTCCTTTGATTTCTCTTTCTGAAGATCAGGGCAATCAGCAATAAAGTGTCCAGGCTTCTTATAGTTGAAGCAACCCTTCTGATCTTCTTTCTTGGAGCTTTTGTAACCACATCTTCTTCTCAAAGACTTCTTGTTCTTCCTAGCCAGATACTGAAGCTTGTTGGAAAGCATAGCCATCTTCTTGACAATAGTAGGGTCTTCATCGGAATCTCCATCAGGGGATTCTTCTTCAGATTCAATGACTTTGAGAGCTTTAGATGACTTTCCTTTAGATGGCAGAGCAATAGATTTTGTCTTCTTAGAAAGATCATGCTCATTGAGACCCATTTCATGAACTTTGAGAGAGCTAACAAGATCTTCAACACTTAAAGTGTTTAAATCTTTAGCCTCCTCAATAGCAGTAACCTTAGGTCTCCATCTAGCAGGTAAGCTTCTCAGTATCTTGCTCACATGATTAGAAGCAACATAACTTTTCTTCAATATTTGAAGTTCAGAGATTAGAGTCTGAAATCTTGAGTACATTTCCTCAATACTTTCATCATCTTTCATATTGAACAACTCATACTGATGAGCAAGCATGAGAGCCTTTGCTTCTCTAACCTTTTTACTACCTTCATAGTTTGCATAAAGTGAAGCAAACATTGCATTTGCAATAGATTTATCACTCATCTTCATGTACTCTGTGCGAGGTATAGAAGCAACAAGGATTCCTCTAATCTTGTGATCCTTCTTGTAAAGCTTCTTCTGAGCAGGAGTATGTTTCCTTCTATCAATAGTAGCTCCTTCTTCATCAAGGACCAAGTCACCAACACCATCTTCAAGAATATCTCATAGTTCTTCATCTAAACCCATGATGTGACTATACATGTTGGTTTTCCACCAAGAAAATTCTTCAGGATTCCCATTGAAATTTGGAGCTTTGCCAGAGTCAGACTTCTTGTCATCAGAAGTACCATAATCATAATGAACAACATTGTTTCTTTCAGGAATGGGAACTTCTTCAGCCATGTTTTTCTCAGATCTTTATTTGTTACACTGTTAAGTGTTAAGACAAAAAACCAATGCTCTAAATACCAATTCAAGGTGAGAAAAACACAAGAAGGGGGGTTGAATTATGGTTTCTTTTTCTTCTCCTAAAACTGAATTCACTGTTCAGAAACAGATAGAGTTCAGCTTCTGAAGTAGTGATCAGAGTCTAGTTGCAGTGGATAAGTAAAGAGAGAGAGAAAGAAGAAAGACACAAAGCAATTTATAGTGGTTCTTTCCACAAACCGGAAGTAGTCGACTCCTCCTTGCACTTCCAAGAAGAGTTCACTAAAATCAATATCTGATTACAAATGCTCACTGCTCAAAATAGCAAGAGACTTCAAACTACTTAAGCACAACTGCAAGAGATTTCTTATGCTCAAGAACATAATTAAGAGACTTCTTATGCTCAAGCACAACTGCCAGAGACTTCTATTCAAACAGAATTACAAAGAAAAATGTTTGAGGTTGAACACTTGATATACAATCAATGGTGTTCACAAATACAAATCAGATAAGACTCTTAAGACTTTAGAATTTCTAAGATATGAAAGTTGTTAAGAAATTCTAAGTGAACCTTGACGTGGAACAATTTTTGTAGAGGTTTGGCTCTTGTAAATTGTTGTGAGTCTCTTGGAAATCTTCATGTCTTCACTCCTTTATATAGAGGTATGAAAGAGACGTTGTTGATTGCCAGCACATCAAAAGAGTCGTTGTTGAAGCTTGATAATCACCAATGATATGTTGCTTGATTTTGTTATTGTCCTATGAGGAACAATTTCAAATCCATTCCATGTATAGAGAGAAACAGTGTAGGTGCAGTTGTATCCTTGTACAATAGCAGACATGGTGAGTGGAGTAGTGGTTGTACAATTGTACTATTGTCTTTTTTCCTGCGCTCTTCAGTGGATAAGCATCCAATGCCTTCAAATTCCTCTAAAATAGCCATTGCTCCAGACTTCCATTCCTTCTGCACACATAGGCATGAGATTAACAACTTTTAACAAACTCTAAAACTTTCAGTCTTTCAGCTTCTGATGATCTTCAAAACCTCTGATGACGTCAACTTCTGGTGAACAGCTTCTGATGAGGGTGCTTCTAATGACGTCTGCTTCTGGTGATCTTCAGGGCCTCTTGTCTTTAGAACCTCTTTTCTTCATATGCTTTATTGCAACTCAAGCTTCCTTTTTGTAGATTACATTGCTCTCGTTTATTCTTCAAAACTTGAGTTTTAATTAAAGACATTTAAATTTTTGTCTATGGTCCTGCACACTTGAACAAATATTAGCATATCCAATTGACAATTTTTTAATACCTTGTTATCATCAAAACTCAAAGGGTAATGTTAAACACATTTTGTTCCAACAGAATGAAAGACTGGAGCAATGGCTAATTCAAAGGAATTTGAAGGCATTGGATGCTTATCCACTAAAGAACAAGGACATAGTTCAATTGTACAACCACTACTTCACTCTTCATGTCTGCAATAGTACAACATAACAACTATATCAACGCTGGTGTCTCTCTACTCTTGGAATAGATTTGAAATTGTTCCTTCACAAGACAATAACTATATCAGGCAACAAATCATTGGTGATTTGATCAAGCTCCAACAACGACTCTTTTGATGTGTTGGCAATCAACAACGTCTCTTTCACAGCTCTATATAAAGGAGTGAAGACTTGAAGATTTCTAAGAGACTCACAACAATTTTACAAGTGGCAAAACTCTGCTGAAATTGTTTCACATCAAAGTTCACTTATAATTTCTTAACAACTTTCATATCTTTGAAATTCTAGAGTCTTAAGAGTTTTATCTAATTTTTATTGTGAACACCACTGATTGTATATCAAGTGTTCAACCTCAAACAATTTCTTTGTAATTCTGTTTGAATAGAAGTCTCTTGCAGTTGTGCTTGAGCATAGGAAGTCTCTTGCAGTTGTGCTTAAGCATAGGAAACCTCTTGCAGTTGTGCTTGAGTAGTTTCAAGTCTCTTGCTGTAGTGCTTGAGCAATTGTAATCAGATATTGATTTTCGTGAAATCTCCTTGGAAGTGCAAGGAGGAGTGGACTACTTCCAGATTGTGGAAGGAACCACTATAAATTGTTTTGTGTCTTTCTTCTTTATCTATCTCTTTACTTATCCGCTGCAACTAGACACTAAACACTACTATCAGGTTCTGAATAGTGATTCCAGTTTTAGGAGAAGAAAAAGAAAACACAATTCAATCCCCCCTTCTTGTGTTTTTCTCACCTTCGGTGACGTTTTTCACCAAGAAGAGTAGACATACCCCGAAGGGAGGATGAAAGGGGAAACTACTATAAAATCTCGATGTCGTTTCTCTCCCCTTTCCTCTTTAATTTCATATAATTTGTGTAAATGCTTGTTTGATAATTGATTAGAATTGAATTTAATGTGATATTGTTTCAACTTTGATAACCTTAACTTAATTATTTGAATTAGGTTTATTTCTAAATCACATTGATCACATTAGAATTTAATCTTGTATCAATTCATCAAACACACATATAACTTGTGTTTATTAGTGGTAGCTTGTTTCATTGTTTATAGGTTTAGTTTGTGAATTGTCTTGTTTTGCAAATTGTATGAGAATTATTGATATTTGGTTGTATTAAGATTTATCTTTTGAATCTCTTAATTCAAAATTAAATCTAATATTTGCATAGTCTTAATCTCTTTGTCATTGGTATTGTTATTGATCAAGCATAAATCCAATTACTCAATTGTTTTCAAAATCGCTTTTGCTAAAAACTCGATAAAATTTGAAAATGCTATTCACCCTCCTATGCATATCCTTATTGGCCATATAGACCAACAAGTGGCATCAAGAGCTTGGTTTTTTCACTAATGGTTAACTACCAGAAGAGTTGATTGATATGGAAAATAAGGAGCCAAATGGGGCCTACAATAGAGCACCTATTTTCGACAGCAAAAACTATGAATATTGGAAAGAGTGCATGAGCGTTCATATCCAATCGGTTGACATGAATTTTGGGATGTCGTGGTCAACAGGGGGTTGAAACCGCAAGTTGTTTCCGATGGCGTCACTATAGACAAAATTAAAGTCGGTTGGAGTGATGATGACAAAAGGAAGGTTCAATTTGATTTGAAGGGACGAAACATTCTAATTTCCTCTCTTTGAGTGAATGAGTATCATTTTGTCTCTCATTGCAAAACCTCTAAGGCTATGTGGGACGCGTTGGAAACCCTTCATGAAGGAATGAACAACGTCAAAAAATCTATGATCAATACTCTTGTTCAACAATATGAACTCTTTCACATGGAGGAAGGTGAATCCATCTCCTCCATGCAAATGAGATTCACTCATATTGTTAACAAATTGCAAATCCTAGGTAATGACATTCCAAACCAAGATTGCACTTATAAAATTTTGAGACGTATCACAAGGGATTGGCAGCCCAAGGTTACCACAATTAAGGAATAACAAAATATCAACACTCATATCATCATTACACTCTTTGTCAAGCTCAAGGAACATGAAAAGGAGATCATATAGCTGAAATCTAGTGATGAAGACTCCCAGAAGAAGGAAAGGAAATCTATTTCATTAAACACCACCTCGTCAGTGACCACTTCCTCAATTCAAGATGAAAATGAATCCGATGAAGATTCATTCAATGAAGAAGATATGAGCTGGTTTATGACACGATATAATTGTTACATCAAGAGAAATGGGCTAAAGCATAATGACAAGTTAACTTTAAGAAGGCTAAAGAAATGGACTGAACCTTGTTAACTTTAAGAAGGCTTAACTTAAGGGAAAAGAATCAGAAAAGGAGGAGAAAAATAGTTAGTTACTATGGTTGTGGAAAAGTAGGTCACTACAAAAATGAATGTCCAGATCTAGCTAAGGAAAAAGAAAGATCCGGCTAAAATCGAAAACAATCAAGTTGCCAACTTATGTTTCATGGGTCATAGGAAGAAAACAAAAAATGAGGTAACTTATGATAACATGCAAAACACAACACTATTTCAGCTCGCTTTGTGTGTAGTTTAGGCGTAGATTCTCTTGTTTTTGCCTGTGTTATGCTGATTGTTTGGTTATGTTTCAGGTACACAGCAATAGAGGCCTCCATGCGCAGAAACGGCGAAATTTGGCGAGAAAACGAAGAAAGGAACAAGTCCTGAATTATCCAGCTTTAGGGTGACGACCGTCACACCCTGTGACGGGTTGACCGTCACCCTTCAACTTGACTTGGCCGTCACCAGCCTCCCAGGACGTCAGCACCTGTGACGTGCAGACCGTCACACCCTGTGACGCCCGTCACGGGTTCGGGAGAATCAGTCTCCCCCACGATCTGAAGCAGTTTTGCCCAGTTTCCCTCCCACTCTCTCCATCTGCAGTGCACGATCAAAACACGTTGAAGAGCATTCTTGGCCTATAAATAGGTCCAAAGAAGAGAGAAAAAGGGTTGGGAAAAAATCTTAGGAAGCATTAGTTATACAGAGAGCATTTTTCTTTGTAATATGCATTCTAGTTTTCATTTCAAGAACCTTTGTTAATTACAATTCTGAATTAAATACAATAGTACCTTGCGTTTTTATTCAAGCTATTGGCTGCACCGTTTGTTCATTTCAATCTTAATTGGAGTAATTGGAATTGCTTGCTGGTGCTGTAGCAGCACTTATTTCTTTTCAATTCAAAGTGTTAAACTGCTTCAGGTTAGTTTTATTTACTTTTTATAATTGCTTTATGTTACTGTTTACTGTTTGGAACAT
>Ga0228710_1011713_pt1 | contig 11198 bp, 11 predicted proteins | sample MedpolnodulmetaG_FD_177995 | JGI IMG/M metagenome (GOLD analysis project Ga0228710, IMG submission 177995) | Root nodule microbial communities from Medicago polymorpha collected in Santa Monica, California, United States - pink nodules | ecosystem: Host-associated > Plants > Roots > Nodule... | reverse complement strand
GTGATAGCTAGCTACTCTATTTATAGCCTACAAAGACTTAAGCCCTAAGAAATATAACAATAGAATGCTCCACAAGAAACCATGGGCTTTTAGGTCAGAAGTAGGCTAATAGGTAGCTTGTCTGGAACGCAAAAGCAGCTAAAGAGGGCTTTGAAGGGTGGCACGGCCGTGCTGCTGGGGGCACGGACCGTGCCATGTCTCTGACTTTGGGGGTGACATATTTTCGTCCCATATTTCGTATTTTCATCCCGAATCAGCTCCTGATCCTCTTTCTTTTGCTCCAAGACTGAATCTTCAGATACTCGTTCCTGAAATATAATAATTTGCAATTGAAGTAAAATAGCTCAAAAAGGAAATAATATTTAAATAAAACTAAATCAAATCTAAATATAATAAACTCAAATAACATATTAAAAATACTAATTTATCGACTCATCAGATACTCGACTGCTTCATCACCGACACCCCAATTTGCCAATGATTCATCTTGTTCTGAGGAATGCTTGCCTCGCAAGGTTGGATGAAGCGATATACTTTTCGATTATGTTGAGGGTGTTGGATAGCAGAGGTTTAGACCGAGAAGTCATTATGTCTAACTTTAAGGGTCTCTTTGTTCGACAACGCCTGGTCTACTGTAGGGATGCCATTATAACAAGGGATTTCTTACTCGGTTTGGAGCCACTCGAGTTACGTCTGATGCCCCCTGGTTTGGCTTACAGGTTCACATGTCCTTCCGAAGGAGTCTGTGTAGTAAGCAACAAGATCCATAACATTTCGTCGCCATCTCCGGGTGCGGATGACGACTATGACATGACTAACATCTGTCTTTGGTGCCGTCTTGATGTTGAACTTACCTGGATCCTAGGGCACTTCCGTTTTTTCGACCTTGGCTTTTTATTATGAGGGTCTAAAAACCGTTTTGTTATGCATCGACCAAGGGTGACTAACTTCAACCATTTTTGGTTCGTTCGACTAATTGTATTTTTACCCAATAGTTGGTCTTGGGCTATTCAATTAATCCAAAGTCGAATATTTTCCTTTTTGTCGAATTCTCTTTGTGCTATTTTATTTTCACACAAGTAGGCTTATATTTTTAATACATGCCTTTATTTCGACATTTTTCTCAAAGAAATCAAATTCCTTTGATAATTTGTAAAATGGTAAAGAAACTCGATGGTTTTAGGATAAGAATCATTTGCAACCCGAGTAAGTGTTTGCAAATAAACCAAAGTTATAAGTAAAACTTCAATAAACATAACCGCTTGCCCTTAAACTTTGATATTGATGAATTTGTCACAAAGATTTTAAACAAGAGTTACATCTATTTTAGCTTCACCCACTGCTTATAGTTTTCTTACTTAAATCCTGAGTCCTTAAGGCAACTAATGCCAAATTTCACCATTTTATTTCCAACTTCAGGAATCACATCGATTCCTTATTCAAAGGTACAATCAACTGTATGGTCAATTGACCAAAATTCCTTAAGAGTAAACTTAAAGTAATTTGATGTATCTTAATAAATGGTTTCTTAACCATATTTTGATAAGTACTAGCCATTAAGGCAAGTTTGATTTAAGACTCCAACTACACAACTGTGATTTGATTCTAAGCGTTTTGCTTAGATGTGATCATCACCTTCATCATTCCCTAAGGCTAGGGAATCCATATCCTCCATGTCAGATTCCGTGTCGAACGCTTCTCTTTCCCACATGAAGCCATGGGTTGGGTGGAGCTTTACAGAACTTGCAACTACTTGATTAGCATTATCACTTTTTGCAGATGAACATGGAGCGATCTTTGCTAAATTCTTGTCAAAGGTCTTCCTTGTGATTTGATTCACTTCAGCAAGAAAATAGCTTTGGTCAGCCTCTATGCTTTCGACCATACCATCATCTCTCCAAATCGAGATTCTTTGGTGCATGGATGAGGGAACAACACCTATCCCATGAATCCATTCTCTCCCGATCAACAAGTTGAAGTTGGCTTTCGATGGGACCAACATGAATAAGGTTGGTCTAACCACAGTTCCCACCGTTAGGCTCACTTAGAGAGCACCAAGGGAATGTCCAGCCTTTCCTTCGTAATTCGACAGAATCACATTATGAGGCTTCAAATCTTTGTCGGTCTTGCCAATCCTTTTAAGTAAAGACCGAGGAATTAGATTGACAGCAGCGCCACCGTCAACCAACACTTTGTTAACGCTAACCTCATCCACTTTGGCTTGGATTAACAAAGGTTTGAGATGATTCTTCATCGAATCATCAAGCTGTTCAAATATGGCTTTCTGATTATCTCCCGAGCCATCATTCACAAAATAATAGATGGGCTTGTATTCCCCCATGTCTTTAGGGTCGAACTCCTCCTCCGAATCATCAACTTCGGATATCATATCATATTCAGCTAGTAAAATAGAAACCAGATTACATATGATGTCGAAGTCTAGTTCTGAATCTGTAAATCCTGATCCTAACTCATTATCCTCATTAGGATCTTCTTCGACTAAAGGAAGAGATAACCTCTCTTTTACCGGTCTCCTCTTGGATCTGACTATTTCCTGATCACCCTTTGGGTCAACAGTTTCATTTTCAAGGCCCGTGGAAACGGCTTTCTTAGACCTCTGGTACCTCCTCCACTGAGTTCTTGTCATGGGATTCTTTCCCTTGTAGTTGCATCCATAAGCATACTTCTTCAACTCAAAGGTCGTACCATTTTTGTTGTTCTTCACAAAATCGGTGTTTCTTTTCACCACATTGTTCTTCCCATGTTGCACATTCTTGTGAGTCGACTGGACCCATTTTTAGTTTAGTGCATAAGGGACCAAAGTTTTTCCCTGACCATTCTGATTGACATAATTTGTGGTCAAAGAATTATTGACAAATGGAATATAACTCTTTGTAAAGGAAAACATAGGTCTATGATCAGCAGACCACTTCCCCATTTTATTAGGTTTTGGGATAGAACTTTTGAGGATTTTAGTTGCCTCTTTGTCAAACACAACACTGCATCACGGGCAGAGCATTACCTCAGAATTCTTCAGCTTACATCGATTGAGAAAGTCAATCAATTCTTCCTTAGCTGTAGGATAGGTTGTCTTTAACTTCTCGCCGAACTGAGGCTCTGGAACGGTCTCTTCGACGTATTATGCATCCTTCCTGACGTCCACCATTTGACATTCTGCAACTTCAGTTTCTGCTTCTCCTTCTGCTTCGACAGAATCAATGATTGCGTCAACCATATTGCAGCCTGCAATGTCAGTGTACATCATACTCACATCTTTTAAGGGATCAGAGTCTACTTGCATTCGAGAGGTGTTATGTCCCAAGAAGTTGTGGTATTTACAAAAACCTCTTTTCTGACGTTGTTCTAGTGGTGAGATTTTTACATCCTTATGTGTTACCCCTTGTCCATCAACAACTAAGAGATCATAAATCTCGTCGCATTTGGATACGTCGAATGTATATATCTTGGGACATATCTTTTATTGCTCGTTTCGACAAGATTATTCCCATCAGAGGGCCTTAACGATTTACACGTATAAGGGAGTCCTGATTTCAACTCAGCAATATCAACCTCCTTTACTTCGATATCACCAAAGGTTATGTCAAATTCTTGGTTGCTTTCTTCTTATGAAACAAAAGAAACCTTTTCTTTCCTGAAATGTTTCAGAGTTCTGGCTTTCTCAGCTTTTAGTCTATCGACATGTTGAACTCTATCGGCCAACTGGGCCATATCTCTCAAGTGTTGAGTGTCGAGTTTCTTCCTAATGGAATAATCTAGGCCACCAGCGGCCATTTCTACTAGCTCATGTCCAGGCACTTGAGTGAAACATCTTGCCTTTAACAATCTGAATCTATTAAGATAATCATCAATGGATTCAGTGGAACTTCTCTTAACACTCGTCAATTCTTTTAGACTGGTCTTCGATTGGCCCATGTAAAATTGTACATGGAATAACCGTTCAAATTCAATCCAATGTTGAATCAAATGCGGTGCAAGAGTAGTGAACCATGTGAAGGCATTCTTTGTTCGAGAATTGGGGAAGAACTTCAACTTCAAATTCTCATCATTTGCTGCCTCCATCAAATATCTTGCAATATGTTCGACAGTGGACTCACTGGTATCCCCTGCAAATTTAGTGAACTTAGGAATTTTATAACCCCTAGGAAGTTCAGATTGTAATACCAATTCTGACAAAGGAGAAACAAAGTTTGGCCTATGCAGGCCAATATTCAAACCATTTTGAGCCATTATGTTTTCGACCGAATTGGCTATATTGTTAAGTGCTCCTATGTTTTGTTGTTGGACATTCCTAACAACTTCATCAGCTTTATCATTTCGATCTATCAAGATCGTTTCAGGTTGAACCTGTATTATTGATTCGACCGGTTGGGGTTGAGGCACAGGTTGTTGCCTCTGAACCATTTGTTCAACTAACCACAACGGTTGTTGATTCTGTATTTGTGTAACCGGTTGGAAAACCGGGTGTGGGGGTGCAAAGAAATATGCTATCCTTCCCATTTGAGTGGTTATGGCTTGGTAACTCCGGTTTGTGTCCCTTATAAAAGGGTTAAACATGGTACCAATTTATTGTGTTAACAAATTAACCATTTCGTGGTTACTCTCATCCATTTGTTGTCTTCACAAATTCATCGAATTTGTTGTCAACGGTGATAGAGTATTCCGACCGAATGTGCTATAACTTGAGGGACTCTGGTACATTGTGCATTACAAACGGATTTGCTTGTTCTTCAAAAATGGACGCACTATTATGTACACTTGCCACCGTCGAAGTTGACATACCGTACAATTGTTCCCTTAGAACATTCTGCATATTTACATTTCGATCATCAAGCCTAGGCTTGTTTGAAGGAGCACTAGTACTTGGTATGTTGGTAGTCGATGGAACACCAACAGTGAATAGGGGTATCACATTTCCCATTTCTGGTCGTGTCAACGGAGCAGATGTGGAAACGGTCGAAGGAGTGGTTACTCCCATGTCTGACGAAACTGGCATAGCCATGGTTGCCCCCACAGGGGTCGACACATTTAAACCTTCTAACGGAGAAGTCGCTTGTATAGATTGTGCTTGTGAAGAAGATTGTGAGGATGATGAACCGACATGAGGCATAGAATTACCACTTCTCAAATCTCTACACAAACAACTTCATGTTTTTAGTAATAAGGTTACCAGGAAATAGTAACAAAATTCTAAAAACGGATCTCTTTAAAGAGATTGGTTTTGATAATGGGTTTTGATTTTGAAAAAAGGTTTTGAAAATCAATTGCACAAACTGGGTCCCACTGGGCGTGCCAATTTGTTTTTTGGTGATTTTGGAAAACGGGGGCTAGTTCTGATTATTACAAGCGAGACGAACTAGAAATCTCAAGACCGTTGTGCAAAGGTTTTTGGTATGAAAAGAGTTTGAAAAAAGGCCACGAAGTGCACTCAGGTTGCTTAGAGAGCAGTTCGGGTTTGATTAAAAAGGCACTGTCTCTTGACAGGTTTGAGAATGCAATTAAAAGCTTAACATAAAGCAACTAAAAGAGAGATAAAAGTAAGTTTACGCACGTAAACTCAAGGAAAAGGTAAAATGCAATGCATTAAAATAAAAGGGGTGGTTTACAAATCAGTTTACATACATTCTGTATAACTCGTTTCCCTAGACGCCGTTAGTTTGAGTGTTGTAGAATTCTGTATATCATTTGCGACCCTCTTTCCGGCTTGGAAACTACTATTTATACTAAAAACCTAGATGGAGACCCACTAACTCCATGATCAGCACTTCTCCCATCTTAAACAACCACTTGCCCCACGTTTTCCACTAAAGGAAACCGCTTCATTGCTTGAAATCGTGCTTCCCGCCCTTTTGTTTGTATTAGACACGAGAATGCCTTTTCAGCCTTACTTCATCGAACGCAAATTATGCGCCTTAGGCTTGATGCTTTGTCGAAGCTTCTTTAATTTGTATTTCTAAAAGCTCTTTGTTTCCTACAAAAACAATGGTCACAACATATGTAGATTATATTAAATGAGCCAGTGAAATTTACAGGCTAACAATTTCATATAAGAGAGGTGGGAATCATTTTGATCTTTTGACGATTATAAGTAAGAAGGAATTACATAAGCTACTTTTAGTTTTCAGGATGACAACACCTTCCCTCGGAAGCCAGTGAGAGCAGCTACTACCCCCCAAGGTCAATGATGTCCCCTTATAGATATATTTGGTTCTGGCCCTCTTGATAATCAACTAGTTTTAGGCATTTGATCATTTGATTAATGTCTTGGTGACCAACCAGTTTTGGGTACTTGGTCACCTTGATCTTTTTATGCCCCCACACTAACTTATACTACTTTTACTCTGAAAACTTTTAAGGGTCAATTTACCACTAAAGTTAGAACGTGCTCCTTAAAATACCTACGTACACCCTTACTCAAAGGTTGCAACTTTGTACTTTTCTCAAAGAGAATTTTCATAATAAAACTGATGTAGGTATAGCAAGAACACTCAAAACACAAGAAATCATTTTTATGTACAAAAACAACCCTTTTGGAAGAAACTCAAAAAGTTTATGTCACATTACACAATAAAAACAAGCTGCTTACATGTCTTTCGCAACAAAACAAAACAGAAAATTAATATTCAAGGGAGTTCGAAACACTGCGACATTTTAAACTAAAACAAGACACTTTATTGACTCCCCCAATACTTGGGTTGAACATTGTCCTCAATGATTTGAAAAATTAAACAAGATAAAGGAGGGAGAGAGCTCACAATTTCAATTGGGATCCGGTGGAGGATCCTTCATGTGGTTTTTCTTCTATTAATCGGCAAAAAAAAAACAAAGAAAAATGACATTAAACCGTGGGTTGCCTCCCACGCAGCGCTCTTTTGTCGTCACTAGCTTGACGAAAGGGAGAAACTTGCTCCTTAAGTGGGGTCAACAAGAGTTAAGGAGACTCCTATTTCAATGTCTTCCCCTGCATTGTAAACCTTTAGCCTTTGGCCATTAACTTTGAATGGTCCGGTTTTTTCAGAAAAAATCTCAATTACCCCAAAAGGGTAAACCTTGCGGACTTGAAACAGACCGGGCCATCTTGACCTTAGCTTTCCTGGGAAAAGCTTCAACCTAGAGTTGAAGAGCGACACAAGATCACCGCTCTTGAAATCCCTTTTGATGATAGGCTTGTCATGCCATTTTTTAGTACTTTCTTTGTAAATGTGGGCATTCTCAGAAGCATCAATCGTAAGTTCTTCCAGCCTATTTTGGGTCCAAGTTGAGGTTTTTAATTGCCCAATAAGCCTTGTGTTCTAGCTCAACCGAAAGGTGACAAGACTTCCCATAAATTAGTTTAAATGGAGTCATTCCATTGGGAGTCTTGTATGTCGTTTGATAAGCCCAAAGAGCATCATCAAGCTTAATTGACCAATCTTTCCTAGAAGTTGAAACAGATTTCTCAAGGATTGCTTTATTTTGCCTATTTGAAACCTCAACTTGGCCACTTGTTTGGGGGTGATAGGGTGTTGCAACTTTGTGTCTCACTCCAAACTTTTGTAAAAGTTTTTCAAAATGTTTAGAGATGAAGTGAGATCCTCCATCGCTTATCACAACTCTTGGCACCCCAAATCTTGGAAAAATTATTTTCTTAAACAGTTTTATCACTACTTGTGCATCATTGGTAGGAGAGGCGATGGCCTCAATCCATTTAGACACATAGTCAATTGCCACCAATATGTATTGGTTTCCAAAAGAAGAAGGAAATGATCCCATGAAATCATCACCCCATACATCAAAAATTTCTACTTTAAGGATGTTGTTCAAGGGCATCTCATTTCTTTTGGTAATGTTATCGGTGTGTTGACATTGGTCAAATTTTGTAACAAAGAGATGCACATCTTTAAAAACTGATGGCCGCCAGAAACCAAATTGAAGAATATTAAAAGAAGTCTTTTGAGTATTGGCGTGGCCACCAAAAGAAGAAGAGTGACAATGGTTTAGAATGTCACTTACCTCATTTTAAAGAATGCATCTTCTAAAAAATTCATTTGAGCCCCTTCTGAAGAGGTAGAGCTCATCCTAATAGCAGTGCTTGAGTTTATGAAAGAACTTCTTCTTTTGTTGGTAGTTCAAATCTGGGGGTAGTACCCATGTTGCAAGAAAATTAACAAAATATGTATACCAAGGTGCATTAGTTTGTGCCAATGAGAAGAGTTGATCATCCCGGAAGGAATCATCTAAAGGCAACTCATCCCCATTCAGGCTCCCTAAGACGGGACAAGGGATCAACCACAACATTTCAGTACCTTTCTTATCCTTTATTTCAAGGTCAAGTTCTTGTAGGAGCAAAATCCATCGGATCAATCTCGGTTTGGCATCCTTTTTGTTTAATAAATATTTTATTGCCGAGTGATCTGTGTATACAATGATTTTTTTATCCTACCAAGTATTGCCTAAATTTGTCAATGGCATAAACTACCGCTAACAACTCTTTTCTATTGTGGCATATTTTACTTGTGCCCCATCTAGGGTCTTACTTGCATAGTAAGTTGCATGCATCTTCTTCTCTCTTCTTTGACCTAACACCACCCCAACCACATAGTCACTTGCATCACACATTATTTCAAAAGGGAAGTTCCAATCCAGTGGTTATATGATTGGGGCAGTGGTCAAAGCTTCCTTCAACCTGCAAAATGCCTTAAGGCACAAATCATCAAAAACAAAATCCGCATCCTTAAGGAGCAAGCTTGTTAGTGGCTTTGTAATCAATGAAAAATCTTTTATGAAGCGGCGGTAGAACCCCGCATGACGTAGTAAGAGATCAGAGAGATGGGTTCTAAAAAGTTTTTGAAAACGGTTTTTGTTTTTGCAAATGGTTTTGAAAATCAATTGCACAAACTGGGTCCCATTGGGCATGCCAATTTGTTTGCCTATGATTTTGGCAAACGGGGGCTAGTTCTGGTTATTACGACTGAGATAGAACCAGAAATCTCAAGACTGTTGTGCAAAGGTTTTTTTATAGGAAAAGAGTTTGAAAAAAGGCCACGAAGTTCGCTCAGGTTGCTTAGAGAGCTGGCTGGGTTTAATATAAAAAGTCATTGTCTCTCAACAGGTTTGAGTTGCAAATATATGCTTAAAATAAAGCAAAAAAAGCAAGATAAAAGTAAGTTTACGCACGTAAACTCAAGGGAAAAGTAAAATGCAATGCATTAAAATAAAAGGGGTGGTCTACGAATTAGTTTACATACATTCTATATAACTCGTTTCCCTAGACGCTGGTAGTTTGAGTGTTGTAGAATTCTGTATATTATTTGCGACCCACTTTCCGGCTTGGAAACTACTATTTATACTAAAAAACCTAGATGGTGACCCACTAACTCCATGATCAACACTTCCTCCATCTTAGACAACCACTTGCCACACGTTCTCCACTAAAAGGAACCCGATTCATTGATTGAAATCTTGTTTCCCTCTCTTTTGCTTGTCTTCGACGGGAAACTGCTCTCTCAGCCTTACTTCGTCGAAACTCCAAATATGCGCCTTAGGCCTAATGCTTTGTCGAAGCTTCTTCAGTTTGTGTATAAGAGCTCTTCGATTCTTGCAAAGTTAAAGGTCAAACAAATGTCGACCATATTAAATGAGCCTGTCAAATTTACAGGCTAACACAAAGTTCTAAAAAGTAATTAAAAACAAATAAAATCTTAATAAAATAAACACTTAAAAGCACTAAATTATTGACTTATGACATCTCCTATCATAATAATGTCATCAACATACACTATTAAGATGGCAATCTTACCTTCACGTGAGTTTTTGAAGAACATAGTGTGATCTGCTTGACTTTGAGTGAAGCCATGTCTCTTGACAACACTTCCAAATCACTCAAACTCATGGTATAGATCAATTCCATCAGAATTCTTCTCTCTCTTGCAGTAAATTTGTATTGGACCCTACATCAATATGATGTTAAAAACTCCTTCTTTGTTGGAGAATTACATGAAGAAGTATATATGAGCTTACCTTTGGGATTTGAAGATAAGCTTGGAAGAGGTAAAAATGCCTTCTCTAGCAAATTTACGAATTAACTCTCCAGCTTGGAGAAATTCGGCACATCTTAGAAATAGTGGTTTGGCCTAACACAACCCCACAAAATCAGCTTTTGAGGTGAGGATTGCCTCCACTTATAAACACATTGTCAGGCCATCACCTATCCGATGTGGGACTCTTAACACACACCCTCACGACCAGCACTATTGGGCGTGGTTCTTGGACATAAATGGTGGGTGGCCCAATAGCGGAAACCCAATAGCAGGTGGCCCAATGGATTTTGGAGTGGCTCTGATACCATATAGAAATATGCTCTATATTTCATTGATGTATAACACAGTACATAGGAGGTATTTATAGAATAGGCAATGTGTGAGTCTTGCCAGAAAATAGGAGAAATTATTATGTCTATAAATTCTACTAATTCTCCCTTTAAATGCTAATTTTAATACATCTAATTGCAATTAATTAGTATTTACAATCAGCAATAATAAGTCAAACAAGACAGAATCTGATTGGTTTTGTGCTAATACTCAAAAGGTACGCATGTTAGCTTTCCTCAAATCCATTGACAATAGAACGTGGAAAGCTGTTCTAAAATGTTGGGATCATCCTCTAGTTAAGGATAATGATGGTAAGGACACAACTGAGCTCAAGCCTGAAGAGGAGTGGTCTAAGGACGAAGATGACCTTGCTCTTGGAAACTCCAAGGCTTTGAAAGAATTGTTCAATGGGGTTGACAAAAATATGTTCAGATTGATAAACAATTGTACAGTGGTCAAGGATGCCTGGGACATCTTGAGAACCACACATGAAGGTAATTCAAAGGTCAAGACGTCTAAGCTGCAGCTGATCACCACGAAGTTTGAAAACCTCAAAATGAATGATGATGAATCTATTCAAGATTTTCAGATGAAGATTCTTGACATTGCAAATGCCTCTAGTGCTCTGGGAGAAAAAATGTCTTAAGAAAAGTGATGAGTCAATAATTAGTCTTTAAATTAGTGTCTTTTATTTAATATTTAAGTTTATTTTAATTAGATTTAATATGCATTTATTTCCTTCTAGAACTATTTTACTTCAATTGCAAGTTATTATATTTCAGGAACAAATATTCAAAAGATTTAGTCTTGGAGCAAAAGAAAGGGAATTGG
>Ga0228710_1011712_pt1 | contig 11198 bp, 9 predicted proteins | sample MedpolnodulmetaG_FD_177995 | JGI IMG/M metagenome (GOLD analysis project Ga0228710, IMG submission 177995) | Root nodule microbial communities from Medicago polymorpha collected in Santa Monica, California, United States - pink nodules | ecosystem: Host-associated > Plants > Roots > Nodule... | reverse complement strand
TCTATTTTTTTATATAATATATATATATATATATATATATATATATATATATTAATCAAATATAAGCACACAAAGTAAAAGTATATTATTACCCAATGCCACCAATCTCTCAATTTTCTGCATAATACGGTTATCCAAGTATCACGTGTGAGGGCCACTCGTGTAATAGGAGGGATTGCCTATCAAAAGGTATAAAAAATGTTAATATCAAACCGGTATGAGCTTTGCAAACACGAGAGAAGTACAACTTTCTAAAGGTAATAAAAATAGACGTTGAGAGATATCATTGCGGTGGCTGAAACAACTCCAGACACCTCTTGCAGGATTTGAAGTACAGTAGCTTTTAAACAAGCATTCTTGACTTTGCCCTACTCAAATTTAATATTTGCCACTGAACAACATATCCACCCCCTTACAAGAGACTAATGTTTTTGATTGCGGATGGCTGACCATGGCAGAAAGCCGGAAACCCGTCACGGTTGCATTCTACTCTTTAGAAGTAAATTGGGCCTTTAATTTAGAGCATCACAACCAAACACATCCCCAATTTGACGTGCAAGTTCATACTTATCACTTTTAGAAAATAAACAAAGGGCTTAACATATAACTAAACAATAAAAAAACTCCCAATCAAGTACCTTCTCTCAACTTACCAATCTCTGTCAAGCATGCAATTCAGTCACAAGCAATTATTACCATCTCAGAATATTATATTGGTCAAGTTCAATGCCATATCATCAATTAGTAATGTAATCAGATAAAGTTTCATCACACGTCCCGGCCGTTGGGCATCCCTCAAGTCTATCACCCGCGTTAAACCCACTCAGATAGAAGATTTAGACAGGCCAACCCAACACCTTTGTCATAAAGACATCCTCAAAACACATTGCTGTTTATTCTTGGAACAAGAATACCCAAGAGCAACGCAAAATGTAAGTCAGATTCACTCAACTCTAGAAAATTTAGGCAAGTTTTCACCTATGTCATACAGACATCCCCAAATCACATGGTTTCATTTATGCAACAAAAATAAGTGAAAGCAATGCAAAACGAAAACCAGCAATTTCCAATGAGTATGCAACAACAAAATGCAATCAAACCAGCTAAAAAACTACAATTTGCAATTCAACGTGAAACTTAAAAAGCACAAACATTGCAACATTAACAAAAATCAACAAAGAAAGCAAATAAGCATCATCATGATAGAATATTAACATTCACATAAAGTTGAAGAAAAAGCACCAACCTTTAACAAAGGCATGTGAATGTAAAACAAAGTGTCATTGGGGTTAAGAAGAGAAGTCTCAAACTCTTCAGCAGAGAATTCAAGTGAGATATTCAACAGAGGCCTAAATAGCTGCATCAACAAAGAACACCTTAAAAATCCAAACTTGTAAAAAAATAAAGCAACCCAAATGAAAAAAAATCACATTTTGAAGCTCACATTCAAGAAATTGAGTACGGAAGCTAACTCCCACATAGACCGGAGTTTCCACCGCGGCAACTGCGACTCAGACGGTGTTTCAACCAACGGGGTCACGATCTTACTGCATTGCGACGGCGGAGAAGGTGAAGACTCCGGAGAATCCTCCCTCTCCCTCTCCCTCTCACGCTGCCGCCGTTGTTCCTTCTTCGGTTTCCGTTCAATTACCGGCGGCGAGGAATAGAGACGTTGAGCGGCGCGAATCGTGCACGCGCGGGAGGGACGGTTGCTTCTCGTGGTCGGAGGTGGTGGAGCGGTGGCCGTTTCCTCCTTGGGAACCGCGTCGGCGACGGTGGTGGGATTTTGGGAATCGGGTTCCGGCGAGGGTGGTGATCGGTCGGCGGGAAGCGGAGAAGGAGATCCGTGAGACATGATTGAAAAGAGGGTTTATGGAAGTTATGGTGAGATTACATGTAGAGGATCACGGGGTTAAGCATTGGATTTGAAGAGAGAGATTGTAGATTGGAAAAGGAAGGACCAATTTCAAACCCAAATAAAACCCTATCTTATGAACACTGTTTATGTTGTTAATGTTATAATAATAATAATAGTAATGAAACTGAAAATCAGAGAGAGTGGTGTAATTGTTTTGTTTTGTTTGGTTGAGAGAAGAGAGACAGTACCACTACCTGAAATTTGGTTTCAAGTCAAGTTATGTTAGATTTGCTGCGGTTAAATCCATGTTGTGTATATTTAGATGACTTGTGAAATTGACAAAATCATTCAAATATAACATTTATATAATAAAAGATTATCTATTTCAATTCAACCACGAATGTAAATGTTAAGGATTTTAGAAGGAACTATTGAATATAGTCCTTCTTTATATTACGTAAGATATATCAATTATTTAAACTATCACATTTTTGTATTCATATTTCCACACTTATTTAACATCTCTTTTTATATGACATCATCAAACTATCAAATTTCTTCTTTATTTCTTTCTCTTTGAAACTTTATACACTCGAACGAGTGTACAACAAACATTTTCCAAATCATAATCACAATATGTGTTTATTTAGTTCAAATTTCTATGTCCATAAATGCAATCAAAAAGAAATTCTACGTTTACACAGAGAGGAAAAGTACATCTAATTTAGCTAAAGTAGTAAGGGAAAGAACTGCAATTTAAGTTGGTTTGTCATAAAACTTAAATAATCATTATAATCGAAGTTCAAAATCTAATTGAGACAAAAAATAAACTGAACTCCCATTTCAAGTGAATAACAAATAAGTGCGTATTAATTTTAAATTCGTATATGGATATTATTGAAACACTTATGAATGAACAAAGTTAATTCATCTAAGAAAAACGCTTTAGATTTTTAAAAAATAATTAAACGTAAAAAATAACATGACATAAATGATTGGGACAAAATTTTAGATACCATGCAAAGTGTTCCGATCATCTAATTGTTTTTTAAGGAGAGAAAAAGTGGAAGCTTTAAGTTAAGCATGCGTCTGACTATGTGAGGAAGTTTTTCACAACAGGACGAAAGATGCTTTGTTGAAGCATGACTTTAATAATTGGTGAGTGAGTGAGGGAGAGATAGAAAGAGAAAGAGGGACCTCACCTCATAAATGATAAAACTACAGTACTAAGTTTTGTTGTGTGTATGTGGGGGGCATAATGCATACTCCATGGACTAAGTTAGATTCTCTTATGTGATTTATGTGAATAAAGAACAAGCATTGTAATATTACTTGGAATGATACAAGTTTCATTTCCACTTAGTTGCACTTTTTATGTTGCTCGTGTTATTAATATGTGTGTTTCCACTTTCCACAAACAAAACATGACTTTCTCGGTGTTTGGTTTCTCCTTCAAACAGGGAGTAGTACGTGTCTGTGTGACATACATGTTGATCGGCTGAATAGATGGAGCATAATTAAGGTTTGTAAACAAAACAATACGGAGCTACTATATATATTTCCTTAAAAGGTGTGTTTTGCTTTGATTTACAAATCTCTTGGTTATAGTATATGACAAGAATTATGTTTTTGTCCAATCTCTTGGTTATAAAAAATGTTGTCCATTACAGTTTCTATGTTTATTATTAAATCAAACGCACCATATATATTAATAAAATATAGTTGTATTATTTATTTAACACAACTTCATTCATTAGTAAAAAAAAAGCACTACTCTATTCATCCTTATTCTGTCTAATCATGTTAATGGTACAAAGTATTTATCAATTTTGCCGATAATTAATCTTCGGAAAAAAATTTCTTACAAATCACTTTTAGTATAGTTTCTCGTCCCAATTGTATTTTTTTTGTCTATAAGATTCAAACATGAAACATTATTCAAAGAATATGAGTTCGGTTTTTAAATATTTTTATTTCTCCACTTTTAAAATTTTCATTTTATTTCTCCAATTTTTTTAAAAGTGAAGTAAGTTGCGTGGACTTTTCAAAAGAAAAGGTACGTTGAGTGTTTTACAACTTCAAATAATTAGAGTCTGTCCACCTGGGACCTTTTTTCACTTTTTATGTCTCTTAACATAAGACCATTTGCAAAATTCATATACATTAATGCTTTTTTTTCCTTCAAAAATGCCCTATTTAATTTACTAGTAGTATTGAAAACCTTAAACATATTCTCTCTCTTTTTCACGATCTTAATAATTGTAGGGGTAAATATATAAAACTAACACACATTTTAAAGAAATTTATTACTTCAATAACTTTTTTAATACTTACTATTTTTGCTAGAGGTTCCTATAGTAAGGGGTGGATAGAGTAATTTAAATAATAGGAGTAAATACTATATAATAGGAAAAGAGAAATTGATTGAGGTTTATTGTAGAAGATGAAGATAAAGGGAGAATTCAGATTATGTTATTCATGAATCTCGAGTTAGTTACAGTTGAAGTCAAAGGCTTCTTTATATAGAGAGACCACCAACTATTGTTGACTCAACAGAGTTAGTTGCAATCTTAGGGGATAAAAGCTTGGTCAACAAGTCTGCATAATGATGAGTAGCAGGGATGTGTTGCACCATACAAGATTCTTGCTGAGCACTTTCTCCCTTAGGAAAAATATATTCAGGAATCAGGTCCATGTGCTTAGTTTTGGCATGTAGGACTAGGTTATGAGACAGAGCAACGGTGCTCAAATTGTCACAATACAAGATTAGGGTGCTAAAAGGTATTTCGAGCTCATTCAACAAATATTGAAGTCAAGGGTTGAGAGAAGAATTGACAAGCCTTGTTGACTGAGAAGCTTATTTCAGACCTTGTAAATTTGTAACAGTTGCATATTGCAAGGCACCATCAACCGCCTGTATAGAGTAGGGTTTTGTTTGTATGTAGTCTGGTCCTATTTTGGACAGCTTGAGAACAACAACCATAGGAGTGAGCATCCCCTTGGCATCATTCATATTAGTTTAGACCGGCAAGTCTCAAATATACTTTGTTTGAGATAGGAAAAGGCTGCCATTTGGTAAGTGACTAACTTCAATTCCAAGAAATTAATTCCTCGAGAGTTTGAGAGAAAATTGAGCATTGAGTTTGGTAATCAACTATTTGATGTGAGAAATAGAGTTTTCAAACAAGTTTTTAATTTTTAATTTTTGATGTACCTTTAGAACTTCGTCCTACTTATCCCAACGAATTTTACATGCAGAATTTTCAGATTTAGTTTAAACACCGTGCAACCTTCTTTGAGATTTGGCGAAATAGAAATGAAGATATATTTCACAATGTGAAGAAAGATGTCAAGGCTTCAGTTAACACTCCTTTCTTATCATTCTTCAATGATCCATGCGCTTGGTCCCACTAACAAGCATCATGTGATTCGTCAAGTTCGCTGGGGTTACCAAACATAATTCATTATCAAACACAATTTATATGAACTATATTTAAAGCTACTTATATTCATGAGTAAATTAGAAAAATATTGGGGATACCGTGGCATCCCCTTATACAGCTAGCAGTGGTAGCTTGTTTGAATTCTAGTATTCCAAAGTTAGTTGATTTCTTAGTTTCTTTTGCTAACAGTTTCAACTGTGCATTGCAGTAGTAACTGTGACTCAATGTTATAAATAGTTGTACAGACTCATTATTTTCCCAAAATGAAGCCATCTCTTCCAAGACACACCCTAACATGAATAAAGAATTATTTGCCAATGAATATATATTAGGCCTGAAGGATCCCAATAGACCTTTCCCCACTGGTCAAGCCAGTGATGCCGGAGGTTTTGGTCTTTTAAAGTGGAGAATGCAAAAGACTGATGAGTCATTGGTGCCACGTTTGGCTACTACTTATGTTCATGAATTTATAACTTACAGTGTGCTATATACGTTTAATACAGTCAATTGTTGGCCCTATACTTCTGAAAATGAAACTTATGTGAACATTGAATATGAGGTTTCTTCGATGTTTGATTTGCGGAATGTTGTGATCTCGGTACCTCTTCCAGTTCTTCGTGAAGCACCATCTGTCAGTCAGATTGATGGGGAATGGAGGTGTGGAAATTATTTCTGTTTTGCGTTTCAGGTTGAAGTTTGCAGTAAATGAACCGGTGGTTTTGTATTGGAAATAATCTGTTACTTGTGTTAATGGTCTGCAATCTTGAATTATCTGACTAGATTTGCATGAATTGAGATGCTCTATGAAACTAATACTGCTTCCCCCCTCCCCCTCCTCTCCTAAGATCACGAGTTTAGTCATTAATATTTTATTTATGGATTTAAATAATTTTATTTCACTTTTGTACATCAGATTTTTACTCCCTTAGTCTATTTATAATCCCTTAATAAAACTGGCTTTGTAGGTACGGCTCTGGGAATTCCATTTTGGAGTGGTCTGTCCTTCTGATTGATGATTCAAATCGCAGGTATGCTAAACTTGGAATGGATTTGTATGAGCTAACTTATGCTATGTTATTATATACAATATTATGAAGTAAACAAATTGTGTATTAGCCTTATCAAATCAGTGAATACAAGAGGGGTATTTATAGACTGCTGATGTTGTACAATAGTGAACTCTAAGGTAGCATACAGCAGATTAACTTGATAGACAAGCTAACTTAGTAAACTGTATTGTTGACTTCTTTCATCTCATAATGCAATAGTCTGATCTTAATATATTTGGCAGTGGGTCGGTGAATTATTTTATTCCACAAGCAGGTTCATCAGTATTCTTTCTCATTTCAGTTCATTTTACGGCAACTGATAAAGATTTGTCTGAATTTTTTTTGCAGCTGACTTTATTTGTGACCATGCATGTATAATGATTTTTCAAAATGATTTCATGAAACCGACACATGTACTGAACTGAATTTATTTTTTTGGCACGGAGATGATATACATGTCTAGATGTAGAGTATCACTTCATTCAAGTGTATAATGATGGACTACAGTTGACTTACTTTTTTTTACTCTTCTTTGTAGGCTGCAAACATTACTCCGCTATAAAGGGTGGTAATCCTCCCTTTCAATGCAAATAATGCAGCTAAGTAGTGCCTATGAAACTTCCAAGGTCTCTAGTCCATAAAGCTCATGATCGTTTATTTCTCAACACTGAAATGGAAAACATGTTGCTGTAGTGTTGTTGCATGTTTTATTGAAGATTCTGTACCAAATTGATATGACCAATTTGTAGTATTTTAGAATCTCCATCCACTTATATTCTAGTTATTACACATACACAAAAGGATAGACAGAAGAGTAGAAAGCAAGAAAGAACTTGTGAGTAAAACATTCTCTTATCTATCAGTAATTTAAGAGTTATCACAATTAGCATATACTACATAAAACACATCAAAACCAACAATAAAGATGAAAGCTGCAGAAACAGATATCCATAGAAGCTACTCAAATGGCTTGCATGAGAAGGAGAAGGAGAAGGAGTAGTAGTAGTTGTTGATGCCTTTTCCTGTGAGCAAGTGTAACTGCAGCGACTTGGACGAACAACTCGGTAAACACCGGAACTTGCAAGAATATAAACATCTTTGTTGTTGTCTTGCCCAAATGAAAAGATGTATCCAAGAGCTGGAAGGGAACTACTGGGTGCCGAGTCACATGGTATAGGAGAATCGTGTGCACAGCTGAAAGGGATTTTGCTAGTCGTGAAATTTCCACTATTTGAAGGATCTTCAGTGGCAGCCCAAAGTGCACCCGCGTAAAGATCAGCATACAGGTACCTGAAAAGCACCAAAGCGTTTTAAAATAAGTCCCATGGCGAATATGAGCAAACATCCACAGCATCAAGCAATTTGATGTCTATCATATGTGACCAAATCATGACCACAACTGAAAACACACTAACTGTATTTGGTCATGATTCTCTACAATGTCGAGGATTGCGACATTACAATCATCATTGTGACTGCAATTTAATATCTTGACACCAATCAATGAGAAACAACTCAAAATGTTGCACACATGTGTACTATTTGTTCTTGTGCAAGAGTTTAGTATTGTTCTGGATAAATTACAAATTGTTGTTACATTCCTCATCAAAGAGTTCTATATTTCCCTAAACGCTCTTTAACTACTCATAAAAATTTAGGCTGGGCAAACACTTCTTCACACCATCCCTGTAGTGGACCCGAGTGACAGAATTTAGATAGACTCTGAACTCATCTTAAAATTTTTGGTTAGGTATAACTCATCCATACAAATGCAGCTTGTAAGGTGAAGGGTGTCTGCTACAACATTTTTTCAGACCACATCTTATTCTATCTGTGACTCTCGACAACTTGCATAATATGAAAAAACTAGATGAAGGCCAAAAAGGAAAAGAAAAAGCTTCAGTACCTTCCAAACATGCAAGGATCAGTCATGGATCGATAAACATATCCTCCGGTAATCGATGCTGATCCTTCATTCTTGTTTATTTGGGAATGGTTGTATCCTGCTATGGGGGGAATTGGATTTATGGATTTAAGGGATGTATTTCCTCCAGGTGACTCTGTAGTAGTGAATGGATAGAGTCCCTCATATACACGCCAGCCATAGTTTCCACCTTTTGTGATGAGATCCACCTCTTCATAAAGATCCTGCAAATCAATTGTGTAACCAAGAATATTGCATTTTACTTTTTTCCTTGTAGAAGTTATTAAAAGTTTGTGACTGAGGAAATTGACAACTATTTTAGCCTTCAGAAAGACACATGCACTCTTTTTGTTCTCTTAAACAGTTATACATCCATTGTACTTCCTTAACAGACAACTCGGTTAATAATGAACGAAGTAATGGTTAATGAAACTCGGTAAGTGGTTAATGAGTAATCCAATATTGCCGTACTCATTAACCAAACTCCATGTTTTATTAACCCTAATTTCAAACGTCCTTAACTAGCGTTGCAGGTTTCAAATTTTTCAAGTGTACAAATATCATTTCTGAAATTTATTTTGAGAAACTCATTCACAAACCTGTCCAACATCTCCGCAAAAAAAGTAGGAAGGTTTTTCTGAATCAAAACTGCATCGCCAAGGATTTCTTAATCCCAAGGCCCATATTTCAGGCTCCAGATCTTTATCTTCACTGAATGGATTATCCTTAGGAATGGAGTAGCTACCCCAAAGTCCAAGTTTACTAACTTCTGATGCACCTGAAAGGTTCATGATAAATATAATTGTCAATAGTCAGGAATTAAAAAATATTATCAGTACTCAATGAACTTTAAATGCTAGTAGAAACAGAACAACTAGATTCTATTCATCTATATGGCCAGTATGTGTTTGACCAATTATTGGTAGAACATTTTATAAAAGGAAGTGCACAAGCTATAGAGCTATGAAACGCTGACGGAGACAGGGACACCAAGCACAGCTAACTCTAACACGTCTATAATGATTGAATTGTGTCGGTGTCGGCCACCGAACACACCTTCAGTATGAAGTGTTTGTGCTGTATATATATATATATAGTTACTATATTACAGTGTACAATTACTCACTTGGAATGTTGTCTACATCAAGCCTCATAACCTTTCCAAGCAGTGATTTCTTGTTTTGGGAAAAATTGTATGGATCACCTGTACCTCCTCCATCTCCCATCATGAAGTATAAATACCCATCATTAGGTCCAAAGAGTATCTGACCACCGTGTTGAGATGTAAATGGGAGTCCCATGGTAAATATCCTTCTCACCTCTGTTGGTTTAGCACTTTTAGCCTGAAAATTCAATAATGATTTGATAGTTCTATTCTATTATATCCACTGAATTAAACACCTTATAGAAACTATTGTTTCATATGTATGCTGTAGAAATGCGTACCGAGGATGGCAGAGACCCGGTGCCATTAGCAGTATATTCTGCAATAACAGTTTGATATTGACACGGTTGAGCGCCGTTACTGGTACCTATCTTTGATGGATCACAATTAACATTTGAATTACAAGAACATATTCCATTGCAGCCAGACCATTTATCTTTATTACAGTTAAACGAAGCGAAGAATCGGCCGTTGTTTGCGAAATTTGGATGAAACGACATTCCCATCATTCCAAATTGAGTATCAAAATAAACTTGATCAGTTAGATCAACAAAGGGACTTGATTCATCAAGCTCCAATTTTCCTCCTGATCCTTCTTCAGGAATAGTTGCCAACCAAACTTTCCCCATTTGACTCGAGAAGAATGCGCGGCTTGAGCCATCAGGATGAGCAACCATATTGAGATAAGATCCATTCCCAATTTTCTCAAGGCATAAGCCATGGGGAGGGCTGATAGTCTCATTCTTATGCAATGCAACAGGTTCCCCCTCAAAGCATACTGATTGATTATTAGAAGCTCCACCAAATGCTTTACAAAAATCGTTTTTCGATTGCCACAGTTCATTCAGTTTTGTTGCATTGGTATTACCTGGTAATCCACCTCCTTGACCTTGTAAGGAAGGGGAAAATGGTGAGTTTACTATTGACACAGTTTGACATGTATCCCATACTTCAGAGCAGAAGTCATGCACCGATGCCTTTGATTGAGAAGAATTTGCCGGAATGGCAGAATTGCAAAGCACAGGAACTGATCTCAGCGTGGACTGGACCGTAAACAGCTCGCCTGAAAAAGGGTCACACCTCTACAAACAAACAAAGTTAGCTAGCTACATACAAGGCAGAAGTTAATTGTTGAACTGAAAAAAAGTAGGTACTGGCAGATTTTTGAAAGAAAGAAAAAAAAAGCTCTGCAACAACGATCTAAGTCGCGATATAAAGGTTTTTGATGTCTCTGTAACCATAAATGAGGCTGCATCGATCACATAAGACTGTGATTCTTCGGAATGTTTAGGATCAAGACTGTGATCACAACTGCGATTTAAAACATTGGTTACTAGTATAGGTTTCAATATATCAAGATCTCGTCCCAACCCACGTTGAGACACTGAAGGAGTACTACGCAAAAGGTCTAGGGCCTGATCTTTGCTACTCCTTTCATCCCTATTTATAAGACCCTTTGGAACTTTTTATGCATATTAAGAAAAGTTGATAGTGCAATTGATGTCTATAATTTGTTTATGACTATTACTAAATTACCTTTTGGGTATAAGTGTGTTCGATGTTGACTTTTCATATTTCAATCTATAGTATTAATAAGGGATGTATTTAGAGAAAGAGCAATAGTATCTAGAAATTTGTACAGTCTTATATTTAGGGATAACCAAATCTTTTAAAAGGGTCTTATAAAGAAGAATAGACAAAGTACAAACAAATTCTCCTTCTACTCCCCTAAAAAAAAAAAAAAAAAAATACCTTTATT
>Ga0228710_1011709_pt1 | contig 11203 bp, 6 predicted proteins | sample MedpolnodulmetaG_FD_177995 | JGI IMG/M metagenome (GOLD analysis project Ga0228710, IMG submission 177995) | Root nodule microbial communities from Medicago polymorpha collected in Santa Monica, California, United States - pink nodules | ecosystem: Host-associated > Plants > Roots > Nodule... | reverse complement strand
TTATGGATTAATTACACAGTTTTCAATGCAATAATTACTATATAATTTCCCTTTTTAGTATCCTTAACCAGTGCCCCGGGGGCACCGGTTAGCATTTCCCTTCTTTTAATAATACAAATTACATGACTATGTAACACATATTCTAACAAGTCGATGGTCAGAGCTGAAGAACAAACGTTTTTTGGACGGTGGTCAGTTTTTCAACAATCAATCTATTGTAATGTATGAATGATATTAATAAATCGAGAGTTATATTTATTAATTTTGTTTTTTTATTTGTATTTATATTTGCATTTATTTTATGTTTATGATTATGTATTGAATAAATAAAATCGAATTTAATTTCTAATTTTGTATTTAATGAATAAATAAATTAGAAGAAATATTGAATTAAAATGAAATCGAATTTATTTTCTAATTTCAAATTTATTTTAAGTGCATAAATAAATTAGAATATAGCAAATAAATAAAGTGACCAAATAATTTAGAAAAAAGTAAATAAAATAATTTAGAATAAAGTAAATAAAATAATTTGAATATAGTAAATAAATTAAAAAAAAGTAGCCACTATGCGCCACTTAACTCACTGTGAATTCGAATAAAGTTACGTATTAAAAAAAATTAAAAAAAGGCTTAATTAAATTTAGCGTGAATTCGAATAAAGTTGATTAATCGACGACGAGGGAGATGATTAAATAATGTAATGGCTTGTAATAATCTTGAAACATTTTGGAACATTTTGTTATTGAATAAAGTTGAAGATTTTGAATAAATTTAAAGCGAAATTGCGTATTGAATAAATTAAAATCGAAGCAAAATTGTGTATTGATTAAATTTGAAGTGAAGTCGTGTATTGAATAATTTCAATTAAAGACGCGTATTTCGGTTAAAAATTGCGTATTCGAGTAAACACTAATTAAGTCCAACGTGAATTCGAATAAAATTTGCATAATGAGTAAATAAATTCGAAAAGTGGTAAATTCATTACATTACATTACATTCGGAAATATACCTTCCAACTACAACAATTATCTTACCCCTGAATGGGGTAAATTCAAACTTGCTAAGCAGCAGGACTACAACATTCGACCGGCATTTCTACTGTTCCATTCAAAAGATTAAATTCTTGTTAGTCTTGGTTTAAATGACGGTATTCAAGTGTCAAGGAATGAATTTGACACTTGAATACCGTCATTTAAACCAGCCTAACAAGAATTTAATCTTTTGAATAGAACAGTAGAAATGTCGGTCGAATGCTGGAGTCCTGCCGTTTATCAAGTTTGAATTACCCCATTTAGAGGAAGACAATTGTTGTAGTTGGAAAGTGCATTTCCCTATCTAATCACGATCTTCTGGCGGAATCAGACTGTTGATAATATCTTCAGTTGATCTCAGCAACGTTACCCGCATATCGATCCACTAGAACATGTTGTGCTGCCAAAACATGCTCGTCACATTTTCGTCGTTCGTTAATTCCACCCTACTGAATGATACTCTCCCCTCGTCGAGCGTTGGACGTTTATACTGAACGTATTCCACTCTCCTTGTGTCTCCGAGGTTGACTCCTTGGTTGAATTCATTCAGTTCATCCTTGTGACCTCTTAACGTTACACCAAGACACCGAATCCTCAACCTCTGAGGTTCTCCACCGTTAAATTATGCATGAACGTCGATCCACCCGACCATTGTTTCAAATCTACACAATAAGAAATTAAAAATAGTCAATGAAAAACTCATCCAACATTCCATCAAACACTTCGAGTGTAAATTATACATAAAACCTAAAACTGATGACTACAACATAAACATGCAAACATCTAAACGTTTAAGCAATATAAGTCATTTACATGTAAATATAGACATATTTTGCAAAAAAAATTCAAAATTTAAACAAACTCTAAATCTAAAAAAATTATCTAAAACTCAAAAGTACAACATAAACATGCAAACATCTAAACAATTAAGCAACACAAGTCATTTTCATGTAAACATTGTATGATTTCTTGCCAAAAAAACCAAAATTTAAACAAACCCTTAATCTAAAAAATTTCTAATTTAAGAGAAAAAATCTAACATATAAACATAAAAGGTTAATGGTGTTTGATTATGAAAGTTTACTTGTTATTGGAGTGTTGTTTGATTTGAACTTGAAGGAATTTTGGTTTTGGGTGATTTAAGAGAGGTTTTTGAGATTTTTTAAGATTTTAGATGAGAAATGAGGAAATGAGGTGTTCTGTCTTGTTTAAGATAGCACGTAGCGTAAGTTAACTAACGCTGCGTTAGTTAACTCACGCAGTGTTAGTTAAGTAACGCAGAGTTTAACACTTGCATTATTTAACTAGCGCAAGGACATTTTCGCCATGGCTGCAGGGCACGAGTGTTTTGTACTAGGGGAAGAGCAGAAATCTTAAAAGTCTAGATGAAGGCATTGATTTTCTGAAGAAAAAAAATCTTATTTAGGGGTTGAAATATCATTCCACTAAACATACACTCTCCCATGGCATAATCTCATCGGCAGGGAAAGGAAGGTGATCAAAAATATTCTCACGGTTTGAGGTCATCGGGGGCCTGACCAAACCATAATGATATTTAAAAAAAATTATTGACTCTTCAAAGGGGTCAAATAAGTCTTTCACATACCACCTAAGATCGAAGATATATATGAAGGTTCGAAGGCAGACTTCTGCATGGTAGTAATCGCCTAACGTATGTCACCATGTACCCCTAGGAGTTGCGATGCAGCTGTGAAGGGGAAACTTTCAACTAGTTTACAACACCTAATTAAAATTAATTAGATGGAAGGCAAACATTTTGTGGGAAAGGAAAAAATCGTACATGAAAAACACAAAAAAAATTGGTTGTATATACGGTGCAAAGATGGAGAAAACTGGTGCGAATTCCGCAAAGATGAAGGGATAACTTTTAGAGGTAGTCGATTTTCATACCCATTATACTTCAACCTATCCACAGAAGAGAGAATCAGTTAGAGGATGAAGACGGGTATATTTAGCTCAAATTCTCACCACCCTCATTATATGAAATTGTTGTTTAAATTTCTGGGACAATATAAGTGAATCGAAAACTTAAACATGTGTATATTTAGTTCATTTTCATAAAAAATAGGATAAAATTATTTTTTAAATTCTTACAACATCTTATCATTTATAGATCAATTTTAAAACTAGTATAACATTAAAAAAAAAAATCATTCTGAAGCATAATTCATAGCAAACACGTTAAAAAGAATTACAATAAAGTAGATAATTAAAACAGTCAACAGACGAAGAAATACATAGCAAGCCCTAATTGTAAATACAATAAAACAACGGGTCTAACAAACTTTCATTTTAAGATCTTATTTTTACCTTATGTACGTACTAACATTAATATAAAATGTAGTTAAAAAAATTATACTATGAAACTTTAAATTTATAATAAAAAAAAATGTGACGTCACTTACGGGTGACGAAAGGTGTAAATATTGGCAAGTGTACGAAATTGTAACAAGTAATAAAGTAGTAGTTTATTGTCTCCACGGGCATTGTCGTTCAACTCGTAATTAGCAAAACTTATTAGAAAGAGAATAGAAAAGAGATATACAAGAGGCTTGCATGGTTTAATTACCTTGCCGAATGCGAGATTAGATTTTGTGTGATCAGATGCGTAACATATGGATTAGAGAATCCATGAATCCTCCTTCCATCTTTGTTGGAATTAACTTGGTAAAACAACAATTATGTCCTCTCTATTTTGATTTAAGAAAATAGTGTTTAAAACTCCATGATATATCTGTGAAAATATGTTCCCGACATCAATCGGTTAAAAATTGTGGGGGGTCCCTTAAGATGAGTTAAAAACTCCTAGATTCATACTTAAATTTCCTAAACACCATAGTTAAGAAAATAAGCAATTTTACTACTGCAATGGTCAGAAAGAAACATTGGTTGTCAGACCTTTTATTCCCCAAGAGATCAATTTACAAGATTGTCGATACATATTCTTAGTTGAAAAAGCAGTATAGAACAGGCATGTAGAAAATAAAATTTGTCAATCGAAACAATAATCAAAAAGGTTAGTTACACATGGCAACGTACATCATTACAAACAATAAAAAAACATACATTAGAGAAAACAAGAAGAGGATGGAGATCCTCTACCTTGAAGCTCTAATGCTTAACCCTTGCCATGAATCGCTAGCTTTATGTATGAATAAAAGTGTGTGCAAGAGTCTATATTTATGGTGCATCGTTACTTAGGGTTTAAGAAACGAAAACTAGGTTTTTTCCACCAATCCAGCTTGGAAAACAAGCAAACTGCCTTTTCTATCCACAGCCAGGCGCAGGGCGAATGAGAGCATGTACGAGGGCACATGTGGCAGTAGAGAATGATGCCTCGTGTGCAGGGGAGCTTTGGCTAGGCGCAGGTGCGCTTCTAGTAGCCCCTCATGTGCGAATTCTTACTTTTTCATCTTGTTTTGGAAGAACTAGCTCAAAAATACCTTAGAACTTTTGAAATAAATTTTCTTTATCTTGCATTGCCTTCAAAAACCTTTTAAGAACCATCACTAGTGCAAATCAAGGATACAAGACCTGTTTTTTTAGAGATTTAAGACCACTTTTACACAAAAACAGGTCTGAAATCATTAAAAATCAGGTCTTGTATCCCTGATTTGCACTAGTGCATTGGTCTTCAAACTTCATATCCTTGATCCCTCGCATGATGTTTTGATTTGCCAATTTACTCAAGTCCTCACTACAAAACACTCAAAACACCTTTAGAGTTGCATGATTTAAAATAAAAGTTAATTACATCGACTCGAATGAAAACAATACAATATTTTCCTCAAACCATTAACAAGTCCTCTAAATTACTTCTTATTTGTCTTCAAATGCAAAAAAAAAAAAACTACTAAAAGCATAGCATAACTATCATATGATGCTCCGTTGTCAACTTCCTCAACGCATTACACTACTAGAAAAAGAAAAATTTGAGAGGGAAATTAGTGACAGAAAAATTGAAATTCCTCACAAATTTCTTGGTCGCAAAATTTAGTGACGGAATTTGAGAGGGATTTCACGTTTTCCCTCACTAAATTATGTTTTTTAGTAGTGTTAATTATAAATCTTAACTAGTGTTTTTGTTTCAAGAGGTTTCCAATATATATTATTAAAAATATATAATTAAGTTAAATAAAAACATAATAACCTTAGATGATCACCAAGATTTTTAATTGAGACGTTTACAAAGGATACTGATTAGACACATTTAAATAAATGTAATTTTATAAATAGCTTCTCGCAACTCTTAAGTGGTAAACACTATTGAAGTTTAAAAAATATGAAATATTTTCTTATAAAGTGATAGAAAAATTATATTTGTTACATGTAAAAGAAGAAAAATATGGTCCACATTCTAGTATTTGTTTATTCTTGGGTCATATTTATTTCTCTATTTCTCGTCGTAACGAGCAAAAGTATGCCATTAATTTTTCGTAAAATTTTTAATTTTTAATTTATCTTGTACACAATATTTTATCACCGAGTAACATTACTTTTTTCTTATTTGACAAAGCAGCTCCCTTTATATGCATTTCTGACAAAGAATGTCCAACAGCATCATATCCTCTAGTTTGCAAGTGCATTGATAATTTTTGTCATGTTTTGGTAGCGGAAGAATGAATTTTAAATAGGTAAATATTTTTGGAGTAAAGATAGCAACACTCTCTTTTAAACACTCTCTAATACTCACTCTCTAACTGGCTTAAATTGATATGGGTCTTACGTTATGAAAATGGAACCCACATATAGTAGTTGGACGTACATTGATTTCACTCAATAAGGGAATGAGTGTTTGAGAAAGTATTGAAAAAAGAGTGTCGCTAGGGTTTCTCTTATTTTTTTACTTAATATTGTTTGTACTTTCAGAATTTACTTCATGTTTTTATTTATGTTTCTTTGCTCTTTCAATTTATATACAAGATCAAAATTGTATTATTTTAATATGCAAATATTCTTACCTTCATTGGTCATTGTATATATCACAAAAATAATGTCAGTCTATACTTATAATAATAAGATACAATAATAATAAATAATGTATAATATGGTTATGTAAATCAGTTATTAGTTCTTTATGTACATTTACCATGTTATTAACAAATCATTGAAATGAGCTGAAATTTAAATTTCATGTTTAAAGTTCTTACAAATATTTTATTATACTCACAACACACGTATGGTGCATGTAATTTAGATCTTTAAAATATTTATTTGTTAAGCAATACATAGTGAATGAACAAGCGATAGCCATGACATTCCAACATTGTATTTGTTGGCACCTCATAACTACCACCTATTATCAGCTAGTTTTTTGAAAAGTTTATTAATATAAATGAAAAGAAGTACAAACTTGGGGACTACACAATTACCCAAGGAAACATACATGGTCTATAATAATCTCTACCCCAGTAAAAAGTAAAAATCTTCCCCTTGAAAACCCAAATGGATAAAATATTGGTGTAGGGAAAAAGACTGTAGAGTAAAATAGTAAAGATTTCAACATCAAATCAACAAAATCTATAAAGGCTAATCCTAACCTATTTCCATGAAAATCTTCCCCATTAGCATTTTGAATATTATCCCATAAGGTGTAACTATAAACAGATTAACTAATATTAGCATTTTTATCATCGCAACAATTCCCTTCCTGGAAAATGTGAGATGCTGAAAGACATGTTTTTGATCAGATGCAACAATTATGCCAGCTAATGTGTAAACTCCGGGGAATAATATTTGGCTTCTTAAAAGAAAAGTTTGGTAACTAGGAATCATACTTTATCCAAAGATGAGTCCCTCCTTTCTCGAGAGCTATTTCAATAGCAAAAATAGATTTAGCTTTGTATTATGATATTTATATTTGCATGTATTCATTGAATTTGTTATGTTTCAAAATAATAAACTTCCTAGAATAATTACTCAATTAAATATAACATTAAGTGTAACTGAGACTTCATTAAATATAAGGACATTCTTCTTAAAGTATCTGTGATCAAGCTTTATTGCAAAGTGAAATAACATTAAAATATAGAGACTATTATGTGCGTAGACTGTTGATCACATCTACGAATCATGGATAAAAAGTTATCAAGTATTCAAATTTATATAAATATTAGGAGTCATATTTATGTTAGAATTTCTTCTAATATTTTGTGAGCTGGAATCAATTGTTGGTTTTGGTTTTAATAAAAACGACTGATGTGGTGATACATTTGATGATGCTTAGGCCCTAATAAAAAAACATTTATTAGGCCCTAATAAAAAAACATTGTTGGTGAACATATCCAATTACACGCCTCAATTGTTGGTTTTAATAAACATTGTTGTGATCCATTTGATGATGCTTATGGTTGAGGCGTGTAATTGGATATGTTCACCAACAATTTTTTTTTTTTTTTTAAGGATGTTCACCAACAATGTTGTGTTTGATATTTTAAAAAATTTGAATCCTTTTACTGTTTCTTTGTTGGTTGCTCAAGACTATGGAATTTTAAAGCTTGGTTTTTAATTGGCTAGAAGTGAAAATATTAAGATTGTTGGGAATTTTATGTTGTAAAAAATTTCCAGTTTTTTAACTTAATTTGTAAAGGTAAAAAAGTGTCGCATTTACCGGTGGTTGAAAATGAGTTTGTTGAATCAAAGTAAGTTTTAAAGCAATGCTTATAAGGCTTCAATGATAACAATGTATAGAATAATAATTAGGAACTGTAAATTTTATTCTAGTGTGCAGGATCATATAATCAAATTTTGACTTTGAAGTCAACATGTTGGCTTTGAAACACCAAGCTCTGAATGCAGTAGAGCGTATTTGGTACCCAAGAAAAACTCTCATGACAAAGCTCTTGATATCAAGTTGGCTGTTCATTATGCATCAAGTTATGAAGATAAGCTCTTGTCTGAATACAAGCACCGAAGGACAAAGTTAATGGTCAATGTTCTGAAGAACATTTGACTAGTTTTTTATTCTTCTGAAGAAACGTCATTGACCAAGTTCTGCAATATGAATTGTTCTTTAACATAATTATCTCTTGAAGGCAAAAAGAATGCAACAAATCATTCTAAAAGTAGAAAATAATTTTGAAGTATTCTTTAACATAATTATCCCTTGAAGGCAAAGTTTTCAAACCAGAAGAAAGTTGTTGATGCACTTGCAATCTCTTCAAACAACGGCTCTATTCAAATCTTCTATAAAAGGACCACGAGCATTTGAAGCAAAATACATAACTTCACGCTTTCAATTGTAGAAAATTTGTAATCAAATTTCAAGCACAAAAACACTAAGATAAATTCTTACAAACTTTATATCTTATAAAATCTCAAGTTATTGTAAACTCTGATTGTAGAAGTCTTCAAGAAGAGGCAATAAATCTTAGACTTATGTGTCTAAGTAAATTGCAATTTTGTGTGATTATAGTGGAAAAAATTCTAAAGTGTGAGAGGACTAGACGCAATCCCAGATTGTAGGATGAACCCCATAATGTGGGAAATATATGTGCGTCGAATAATTTTTTTATTCCAAATTATTGGTTGAGTGCACTTTCTTGTATTCAAAATGTTTAAACTTTACCATTTTGTAATGGGTCTTCATTACCCTTGCGCCCGTTTTAATACTTTTGCTCATAAAAATAGAAGATAAAAAGGTTTCATCATAAATGAAAACTAACAAGAGAACCAAACAATTGTAATCAATGGATAATGAGCTTCACCAACAATAAATTGTTCAGGAGAATCAAAATTCGATCCTTGTGTAACATAATTGTTGGTCAGAGTTACTTACTTCCTGACCAAACCTCAAATTAAAAGAAGACAAAAAAATTAACAAAAACAAACAATGTAACATGCATCACGATCTTTAGCTTTGAATGTTGTTTCAACATTGATTTATCAAATATCTTATTTGCTCAAATAGTGGTCCATCTTTGCTTGGCTCCAATAGTTCCATCCCATGAAAACCATCACTAAAGTATTCCACAACATCAACCCCTTTGCTTCTCAACATCTTCACAAACTCAGCTTGACGATCAATCAAGGGATCTCCATAACAACCCGTCAAAAGAATTTTCCATCTCAACCGTTTGATTTCATCAAAACACTCATCATCTCCTTCATCCAAAACCATCGGATTACAAAACTTATGGTCCCTACCTACACCCTCAGGCAATGCAAACTCCCACATTAGATCATTCGCCTTAAGAGGCAATGCACGATCATTTTCGAGTCTCAATTCCGAATTTGTCCTTTGGGACCCGCCAAAAAATGGTTGGTGCAATATCAACCCTTTGATCTTTAGTTGGTCAAAATCAAACTCATCAACGGTTGCAGCACAACGTAAACCTGCTTGGTACGCGATGTTCCCTCCCGCACTAGATCCCATAAGGTAACAATTTGACATATCACAAAATTCATTCACCCATTTCTCATTTGTTGTTCTCAACCAATGTAACGTCTCAACTGCGTCGTCATAGGCGGCAGGAAGACGTGATTCCGGCGCGAGACAATAGTTGATGGAGGCAACCACAACGCCGATTTTTTCGGCTAATTTGAAGCAAAAGTTATGGTTGTCCGTTGAAGAAGCACTAAAATATATAAAACCACCTCCATGATAGTAAACAATTAGAGGGAGTTTTTTAGAATTGTCAAGTGCTATGCGAGGTAGAAACAAACGTATCCAAGTGTTGATGGTAGGGTTAAGTGGGACATCTTTGGTGAGAACAATGTTATTTGGGTCTTGTATAGGTTCAATGTTAGGTATTTTCATGAGCCTTGTGACACTCCCATCATGATTAATGATAATAGGTTCAATGGTGGAATTTGAGTCTAATGGTAAAGCGTCTATTGATTCGTTCTTAGACATGATTGTTTTTGAGATTTCGTTCAAGATCAATGCTTGCGATGAATATCGAACACCAGGTTATTATATAATAATAAATTAATTAATTTTGTTTATTAATTTTTGTTAATAACCGTTCTTTTTTTTATCTCTTTAAATGTGACTGTTATATTTATTTTACTTTATGAAATGTGACTGTTATATTATATGATTTTTTTTTTGAAACAATATTATATGATATTATACATAGCTAAAATATAACACTAATTCTGCTAAGAAAAAGTATAACATTAATTGTGCTCAAAATAGTTAGGATTTGGGAGCAGTTAATAAATTAGTCCTTACTTTTTTTTGTCAAAAAAGAAACTCTTTTTTTTTGAACGGCTAATATTGTTAATGAAACCAATCCTTTCAAGAAGAGTTAGATGGAGCAGTTATTTTAAACTTAGGACCAATATAAACTTATCTTTGATTGTTGGCTGATATAACGTAGTTACAATACGATATTTAATATTCTAAATTTTTTTGAGATTATTCTAATTTCGAAATTATTATTTGGGAGTTAACACAACTTGGAGCAAATGAGACAATAAGATAAGAAATGCAAGTTTGATGGATCGGTGGAGGAGTTTGCAGAGGTTGAGGTTTAAATATTGGCTAATAGAAAAAAGGACTGAAGAGTTGGATTTAATCTATTTGAGAATTTTCAATGTATGCTTATCACAAAAATCATCAAAAGGCCTGTCTTTTTGTGCAATAAACATATTTTATATAAAAAATCAAAATAGATGCACAGTAAAACTCATTTTAATAAATTCATATATTTTCGATGTAAAAGTCATTTTTACGGTAAACTACTTTTTTATCTATCAAGGAAATTTTACGGTTAATTTTATGGTATTTTTTTAAAGAATATGGACAAAGATAAAATCCGAAAGGGGTATTTTAAAGATAAAAAAAAATGTTGGATAACTAAAACCTCGCAGGTGTTTCTCTTTAGACCCCAATATCTCTAAATATACATATGGTATTCATCGGTCAGATATATACTTTTCTGAAAAAACGTGAAGGTGAGGAAAAACACAAGAAGGGGGGGTTGAATTGTGTTTTCAAAAACTTCTCCTTCTTACGTAATAAAAACTGTTCCCAGGATCAGAGTCTGACTTGAGTTCAGAGTCTTAATGCAGCAGATAGATAGTAAGAGAGCAGAGAAAGAAAGAACACAAGCAATTATACAGGTTCCTTCCACAAACCGGAAGTAGTCCTGTCCCCCTTGCACTTCCAAGGAGAGTTTCACTAAAATGTAATATCAAATTAC
>Ga0228710_1011708_pt1 | contig 11204 bp, 9 predicted proteins | sample MedpolnodulmetaG_FD_177995 | JGI IMG/M metagenome (GOLD analysis project Ga0228710, IMG submission 177995) | Root nodule microbial communities from Medicago polymorpha collected in Santa Monica, California, United States - pink nodules | ecosystem: Host-associated > Plants > Roots > Nodule... | reverse complement strand
AATCGCTGTCCTTCCCGCTTCCAATCAAGGATCTCGTCGTTGGTAACGGGTTTGGCGCGCAAGCGAGCCGCCCGAACTTCTGCCATCAGGACTCCGAGCTCATTGTCCTTGTGGATCCGGCTAAGCTTGGCGACGGGGTCGCTTCCTCGCGATATGATGACCTCTTCACCCGCTTCAACGCGAGCCAAGAGTTCGGAGAGATGCGCCTTAGCCTCGGCGACTTTGACAGTGACGCTCATGGGAAACTCCGTTGAACCATGCCTCTCGTCGCGCAGATGGCGGACGATCGCGAATGTGGACGTTGTGCGCTAGGATAGAGCGCCCTCACAGGTTGGTCAACGGGTAGACCATCTCACTATCGATACTGGGTCCCTATCGATAATGAACGAGCCGACTTTCGATCATGCTATGTGAGGAACTCTAATTTTTAGATAGAGTTCCTTTAGCAAATCATTTACCATGATTTCAATGGCTTACGATGTTTCGAAAATCAGCATTAGTGCCCTGATACTGCCGGCTTTCGACGCAGGCATCGCCCTCACGCGTCTCGACGAGCGCATCGCGCGCTCGCCGGTTGGACAGGGGTGGATCGAACGATCACACTTTGCCGACGCCTGCGCCTCGCTGTGGATCGACGGCGAACTTGTTCACCTCGAAGACCTCGTCCTCCACGACGACACCCGCGATATTCGCACACCCACCCATGAACTGACAATCGCCCGCGACGTGCTGCGCACCCGGCGGCGCATTGCCGCGCAACCACCGGTCTGGGCACTGTCGCCCGACGGCATTCGTACGCTCAGGCAAACCTCGGACGTGACATCGGTCAGCGCCGATGATGCTGAGAGGGGCGCCGCCGCCAAGCGGCCTGTCGCTGTCGAGCCGATAGGGGAGGGGGAGGATGCCGACAGTAGCGAAGGCCTCCCCGGCGTCGACTATGCCGCCATCGATGCGTTGCTGGCCCGATCCGAGGCCGCAATCAAAAGTGCCACGCGGCCGCACCGGGCCGCGGACAGCCGTGCTGCCGAAAGAGATCCGATGATCTACGATCTCGATTGGGACGAGGATGCTAGGCTCGACGAGTGGCGCGACGTGCTGCGCCAGGCCGAAAACTTGCCGGTGGTGCTGCAGGCGATCATCGCCCTCGATGCCTGGAACGAGCTTTCGGTGCTGCAGCACGCCCCTTGGCTTGGCCGGCTGTTGGCGGCGTCGATCCTTCGGCAGGCCGGTGTCACCACTGCCGCACATCTCGCAGCCATCAATCTCGGCCTGAAAACCATTCCCGTCGGTCGGCGCCGGCATCGCGATCGGGAAACTCGGCTGCTCGCCATCGCCCACGGTTTTTTGGCGGCCGCCGAAATCGGCCTGAAGGAGCATGACCGTCTTGCGCTGGCGAAAACGATGATTGAGCGCAAACTTTTGGGCCGGCGGGCCTCGTCAAAACTGCCGGAGCTGGTCGAGCTGGTGATGGCCAAACCGATGGTGTCGGCTAAAACGGTCGTAAAGACGCTGGGCGTCACGCCGCAGGCGGCGCGGCGGATTGTTTCGGAGTTGGGCTTGCGCGAGATGACGGGGAGGGGGAGGTTTCGAGCGTGGGGAATCGTATAGAGTAGCTCGTCTTTCGAGTCTATCTGAGGCACTTCACTCAGCCCGATGGCGAGCTTTGGACCCACGACTGCGTAACCGGATCCGCTCGTAGGTCGACGCCAGAAAAGACTGCGTACGAGACCAACGTCTATACCCCGGCGGGCGAAGATGGAGCCCGGATCGACTTGATCGACCCAGCAAGCTCGGCCCAGATCTTGATCAATTCCAGCAGCTGGACGCACGGTCAGGTCTACATCTACCGAGCCGGCCACATGGCGTGCATGATCACCGCCAGCTTGCGCGCCTCCGCGACCACAGCCTTGCGTTGGCAGGAGCGTTTGGCGAGTTGCTAGCCCCAGGTCTTGACCTGGTCTTTGCTCTTGAAACGCGTCATCAGCCCGGATGCCGCATCGCGGAGCGCACGACGAACATCCGCGTCGCCCGCCTTGGAGATGCGGCCCTGGAAGACGATCACGTGCCGGACTGCCATCGCCGTGACGTCAGCCCGAAGCAGGCCGCGACGTCGCGCGAACGGCGGAACCGCGTTGGATCGTCGATCGCCGTCATGAAGCTGAGCGCCGTCACAGGCCCGACGCCGGCGATCGCCATAAAGCGCCGGCACAGCTCGCTTTGGGCCACCATCAGAAAAAAATTGGGTAAATCCACGACTTGCCAACTCCCTGGCTATGTTGACGCGAATATTTCTGTACAAACGGGTAAATGATGCTCGCAGGACGTCGCTCAAGCGAGGCGAGATAGAAGAGCCCGAAGCCCAGCGCCTGGGGTTTTGTAGAGAGCGGACATAGATAGAGATTCGTCACTCTCTTGCGCAGAAACAGGGAGTTGACGGCTTCACCGAGGACAGCGGCCGTTACGAAGGGATCGTTTGCCGTTGTGAAGAAATTGAGGTCTTCGGTACTCCTGGCCGAGGCCGAGGCAAGTCGGTCCAGCCTCAGTATGCTTTCCTGATACATGTCAGGGCTCAGCGGCGGAAAGCAGTGGACCTGAACCAGCCGCGCCGATTCCTTCTTGGTGACGACCTGTCCCATCAGGTTGTGCTCGTAGCCGACGCCCATCATTAGTACATCGTGCTGCATCTCGGGGACGTGCGCCCCTTCGTATCCCGCGACCTGCCTAACGTCCGATTTGTCGTCGAGCGAGAATTGGGTATCTACCTTCTGGGAATAATGCTCGGGCTCGGTGTAGACAAATTCGACGTCCTTCACGCCATACATCTTGAAGTACCTAAGAAAAAGGAGGATGTGCGGATGGAGGAAACCAGTGATGTCCACGCAGATCGGCTGCGGGTTAGCCGGGTCATATCCGCTTTTCGCCAACCCTACCCGAACGAGATCGGCTTCGTACGTTGGTAAGCCGTCGATTATTTCTCCTTCGGGATACTCGTGGGTCTCGTAGGTATACTCCGGCAATATCCACCACACTTTACGGTGGGCCGTCACTTTCGTGAAAAGCTGCGAAACCCGTTCGTTCTCGTTATAGGCGGATATGAATATTCCGCGTTGCCGCCCCTCCTCCGGGGCATCGAACAGTCGCTTCGCGTCTATAAGATAACCGATATCCAGCATCACAGGAGGCTCTTCTGCTTCTCGTCAGAGGATTTACTCAGGAACATCCCACTAACCCGCTTCAGGAACAGGCCACGCAGTTCGTCCTTCTTTTCATGATCGAGGATGGCATTCGCTAGCTCCGTCTGGAGCTGCAACGTCCCTCGTCTGTGGACCGAAACCCCCCACCGTGGCGCTAGCATAGGGCCTAGCTGGTACTTTGCACTCAGATCACGGTTGGTCTTGCCTTTGTGGCCCAGCGGAGCCTTGATCAGATAAGACCAGTTTTCGGATGCCTGCAGGACCTCCTTCGCACTCCTTGTCAGCTTCTCCTCGTCGACGGCAAAGGTACACAAGTCGCACTCGGATGGCTTATCGCTGTATCTGATCGTCCGGAACAGCACCGCGATCGCCTCAACGCTCTCCCTCGCCTCGATACCGAAGGTATCGGGTTGGGCGTCCTCCCAGAACCAGGCCGCGCTATCCAGCACACCGAGAGACTGGGATTCGACACTTATGACGTGGCCGCCGATGAACGGTCGCTCCCCACTAAACAGCGAACGGCGGTAAATCTGCTTCAATATCCCTATCAGGTTCCTCGGAATTCCCTGCGAAAGGTGGATCAGGGTATCCAGACCGCAATACGGTACATTCTGCCCGCAATCCCGATAAAGCTGCGCCAGCAGGTCCGAGTCGAAGTGGGCCAGCACATCACCGTACTTGGGAGACTTTCGGTCACCGCCGGCTAGATACGCTGCCGCCTGCTCCCTGATGGTCTCCGCTGTCTGCATCAGTTTCGACGCGCTTTCAGACCAATCGCGATAGAGCAGGAAGATATTTAGCTTTTCGAGGAGTGGATTCTCTCGCATGGTGAGGTGCTCGATCAACCGCTCGTGCCAATCCGCGGGTTGGTCGAAATGATCGGCGAGCTGCTTCCTCAGCTTGCGGAAATAGGGTCTTTCCTTCCCAGCCTTGTCCCGACTTTCCAGCAGTTTCAAAAGGGGCTTCTGATAGTTGTTGTCTTTGTCTAGTTCTTCGAAAAAGTCGCTAAGATTAGCCTGCCCCGTTGCCACAACTGAGCCGGATTGCTGAAGGCGTCTCACCACGAGCTTAGAGGCGAAAAGCTTGTAGTCTTGGTCATGGTCGCGCAGGAAGGCGTCGAGTTCCAGCTGCAGGAACTCGGACCCACGCTTGATGGGTTCGCCTGAGCCCAATGTCTGGTAAGTGCGGATGCCGTAGAGACGCGCGCCGATGCGAAAGGTGGTGTTCCCGGAGCGATACCTGATCAACGTGTTGAGGAACCGCTGCTGTTCGGGCGTGAAGTTCTCCGCCTCATCGATGAGATAGGTGACAACCGTTTCTGAAAAGCCGACACATGCGTTGGCCAGCATGGCAGGAATGCCAAAGACGAGCCTCCCGGGCGAGAATGGGATTTCGATGGGGTCCATGTGCCCGGTTACGGCGACATTGTTAGCCGCGTAATCAATTTTCTTCCGCAGCCGGGTCAGGAAAGCGATTATCGCTTCGATCGTGTGGGCTTCGAGTTCGATCTCAATGTCGAAAAGCTCGCACACGCCTTTCACGAAGGCCCTCTCGTCGAACTCTTTGATGCTCGAGCTGCCTACACACTCACCGATGGCTGCCAGCAGCGTCGTAGCAAGCCAAAGCTCGAAATACATGTTGAAGATGGCAAGCCACAGATCGGGAGATTGACCCTTGCCCGCGAACTTATGTGAGTTCAAGCCTTCGGCGGGAACGTAGATTCCCAGGTAGCCATCGTTCGCTACGGCTGCGCCCAGATCGCCGCCGCATAGCGCCGCACGAACGGGCGCTGAGCAGTACCGCATCAGATGCGTCTTGCCGCTTCCCTTTCCACCGAGGATGAGCATGGGCGTCCGCAGTTTGGGTTGAAGCAATTGCACAAGTCCGCCGTCATTGTTGGCTATGTCCACCCAGTAGTCGACGATCTCGGCCGCGGAAAAGTCGGAAGCCTTGACAAGATCGAACGGATTTTCGTCGAGGCGAGTGATCATGCAATTACTCCGATTTTTGGGTACCGCCGGAACGCGGGAACCCATTCCACCTGCGCGCCGTTCGCCCGCTCGCCCCATATTATTGGAAGTGTGTTGTCGGGAGTATTGTGATGGAAGCCGAAAAGCATCTGGCTATCTTCGAAACCGCCTGCATGGCCCGGACATATGAGCTGTCCGTAGTGAAGCGCAAGGGTCCTCAGAACTCCGGAGTCTATTCCCGGCGGCACGACCTTGAGATAGCGCGACTTGTCGGACAAGCACCGATACGAATCGTCGAGTTCGATGACGGCAGAGCAGTTGTCGCCGAATAGGCTGTGTTTCCGTACGTTATCGATACCGGTCTTGGTGCCGAACAGCGAATAGTAGCAGAACTTGGCGCTCGACTTGAGGTCCCGCAGATCCGCGAGCACATTTCGCGAATAGTCGACCGCCGTCTGTCCCGATCCGCAAACGTCATCGACGAAGACGTACTGCTCGACCTTATCGTCGGCGATCTGTCTCGCGAAGCTACCGTTGGGCAAGGCTACCCGCTCGACGATCTGTCCCGAATCTAGGAAATTGCCCTTGGAAAGCGAATTCTCCTGTCGGAAATAATAGAGCAGATGGACGCCGCTTTCCGAGGGGTTTCCTATGCCAAGAAACCTGGTCGACTTGATTTTCTCGCCGAGCAGCGGTCTCAAGATGTTAGGGTCGCGGCTCCCCCCGTTCGACGTTCTGATTTCCTGTATCAGCGGCACCAGGAATATATCTCGGAACAGGGTCTTGAGAAGGACCCTGATTTCGACACTGCCGTAGTAGAGGAACTGGGAGAGCCAGTAGAGAGCGTGCAGGCGTTCGACGTCTGCGTCGTTGCCCGACCTCCCGTCGAAATTCTTCAGCCATTCTTCGACAAGCGGTCGGTTGATACGACCTTCCCAAAGCCTGTCATTGAGCACGGTTATGCGGTCGAGCAGCCCGTTTCTCGTCGATAAGGGTTCGTTATCCTCCGGTTCGGGCAGGATGGAACTGATATCACCGATCAGACTCATCCGGCCGCCTTTCGAATACAAGGACCCACTCGCGCGTAATTACTGCCGACGTCTTGTTTCGCGCCGTCATTAACCCTCTTCCCTTGATGGTATCGACCAACTCCAGCTTGACGTCGAAGCCAAACCGGAGTGCCAGTGTCTTCATGAATTCTGACGTTTCGAAGTTTTCTCCGCAGATCGTGTTGTTGCCCACGATCATCACCAGGCGTCCCCCACGGCGGAGAACCCGCGCAGCCTCCACGAAGGCCTCGTTCATTTCCACAAGGTAGTTGAAGACGACAGCAGCCCGCATCGGGTTCTTATCCGCAACCCTGCGGATGAAGGCGTCGGCCTCGGGCATTCCCGTCTCGAAGAACTCACCAAGCGCGTCTTTCGAAAAGCGCTCCCGCCCGATGCTTTTCGTGTCCAGAGCTTTCATTTCCCTGACCGACGCCATACCTAGCCAGCCAATGCTCAGGCTGGAAGACCTTATATACTTCTGAGCGCCCGCATATGGTGGGGACGTGATGATAAGATCGACGCAGGCAGCCGGCAGTTCGCTCGCTGGAACCGCCGGGTCGCGTAGGGATCGAGCGTCGTCTCCGACACAAGCGTTAAAGCCCAGAGGGTCTGCAACCTGGAGAGTAGATATCCTGCCGGAATTGACGTTAAATGCCTGCTCGAACAGTCCCCAGACGTCGGGCTCATCTTCAAGCCTCCGGCCACGGGCAACGACGCCGGCTTTACGACGTACAGGCACCGAGAAGCGGGGGTCGGCACGGCTGCATGTTCTAGCGACACCGGAGAAAATCACCCAAAGAAGATCCGCAACATCGCCCTCTGGTTCCGCTTGGATTGCGCTCCGCAAACGAGCTAAGCGGCGGGTCGTCTCTTCGCCGTACCAAAGTCCGATATTTACGACTTCGGGCGGCGGGACGTCCTTTGCTTTAGTAAACCGCGTCTCAATCCGAGCGAAGGCGCTAACAAGATCGGCGAGATCGACACGTGTAATCTTCGCTTTTGTGATGGCTCTCGCCAGAGGGTTGACATCGGACCAGTAGGCGACGTTCCCGGCAAGGACCGTTTCGAGGGCCACGGTACCCGATCCGCTGAATGGGTCCAGCACCACAGAGCCTCGAGGAAGGTGCTTCCGGGCGGCCAGAAAAAAATGCGCAATATGGGCTAAGAGTTTTGCCGGATACGGATGTAGGTAATGGCTAGCTCGTTCGCCTTTGATCCAATGCACAAGGTTTCTGAACGAAACCGGAATCGGCGTTCTATTGGTAGCATAGTCACTTATGAAACGGTCGAACTCCAGGCTAGTGTCAACTGGATATGCAACCCAATTCGTCGTTTCGTCGTCTATACGTCGACGAGACACCCTCTTGTCTGAGAGACCCTCGATTGTCGAACCACAAGTTTGGGGCGGTGTCGGTGTATCCGCTAAGACGCCGTTTACGGTCATGATTTCGGCAGGGAGTTCAGCGCTGGAAACCGAGACACCAACTCGTCCCACTCTCGGATAGAAAGCCCGCTCGCTTCGCGCGACACCGCATTCCCGGCCATGTACGCCTTTATGACATTAACTGCCTGCGCTGAAAGGATAACCGAATTTAGCCTGAAATCGAGAAAGGCTTCATGGGTTAGTGGCACCCAAGATGCAACGATTTTGAGGATCTCATCGGCGTAGACACGTATCTCGTACTGAGCATGCGGGTCGGCGCGCAGGCGGAGGAAATGAAGGAGGTTATGAAGATTTATCTTCCAATACCACTGGGTATAGGTGTTCAGAGTTAGATTGATGCGGGCGAGCTCGCGGGCAAGACTCGACCTGTTTTGGTCCACCGTCTCGCCGCGCTCGTCTTCGTTGATCATCCATGCGTAGTTGTTGTAGTTGCGCTCAGCATCATCCTTTAGGAGAGCCATAACTCGCGCGGCCTGTCCTTCATCAACTGTGCTGCCTCGTCCCTGACGATTGGATTTAGACTGCTCCGCGATTTGTGTAGTTTCCGGAATGTAAAACTCTCTATCCAAAATCGAATATCTGGCCGAATACTCGTTCAAGCTGGCTGTGCGATGTCTTACCCACTGACGGGCGACAAATATTGGCAATTTCACATGAAGCTTTATTTCAGCCATCTCAAACGGAGTACTATGAGAATGCCTCATTAGATATCTGATGAGACCGCGATCTTCCGAAATCTTTTTAGTACCGCGACCGTATGATACCCGAGCAGCCTGTATAACGGCGGCATCGTCGCCCATGTAATCAATCACGCGAACGAAACCGTGGTCCAACACCGGATGAATATGGAAAAGGATATCCTCCATCGCCTTCACGGTGGGGCGTCGTGTTTCCGAGACGCTTGATCGAGCGTCTTCTATTTCACCTTGCTGTCCCGGTGTAATATTCAATTTCTTCCCTTGTATCGCCATTAGGTTGCAGTTGGTCGTCGCCGTTCGTGTAACCTACAATGGTCCATGTCCGATGTGCAATGGCACACTCTCAAGCTAACCAATTCTTGTGGATCCTGCCCTGGCTATGAAGCTTGCACCGGAGCACAGGCCCGCGGTGAACGTAAAATTCGCATCCTATAGCAGGCGACTGATGCTCCATCATTCGAGATCGGCATCCCCAAATTTCTCTCGATTGCTGTTGATCTGCAACTGCGAGGTAGTCAAACTCGCAGCGCCTTCAGCGAAAGCGTATGGGCATGCTCACGGGGGAGCTGTGTCGTCATGACAGAATCGGATCATGATTTGCCGCGCCAGGGGAATTCCTGCCGCGATCAGCTTCCGTCGAAGCCCAATGTTATGCACATATCAATCTCTTTAGCCGCTTGAGCTGCCACCAAATTTGCCACACTTACGATTTTACTGAAGAATCTAGACTGTAACTCGCATATGCAGGCAGCGCTTATTTTGCGAGAAATCCGTTCGACTCGAGCAGGACGCGAAGAGAATAGGGAGTCGGCTCAAACACCTGGCGGGACACCAGCGCGCCGTCAGGGTGCGGCGCTACATGGTTTGCGCTTTCGACGTCGTAATAATTCAGTGCGACCTCTAAGGGCCAAGCAAACTCCGGATCGAAGGGAGTTTCGGCGTAGGGGTTAAGATAGACCTGAAGTCCGTCCAGGTGGGTCTCACGATGTAGAGACGAATGTTGGATGTACATATCCGCGCCGCTGATCTGGCTGCCATTATCCCACCGAAGTGCTGACAGGAAGTCGAGAGGACCGCGCTGAAGCCGCCGCATTCCGACCTGCCACTGCTCGGAACCGGCCTCGAGCTTGTCCTTCTCGATCACCCTGTATCGGGTGGAACGTACCAGCCTTTCAATGCCGCTCTCTACGACGGCCTTCCCGAAAGTGCCCACGGTGGAAAAGAATACAGCGCTGATCTCTTTGAAGGAGTCGTTTGTGAAGATACCCATCTTTACCGGCGAGCCCGATGGCGTCAGGAGAGATCCTATCCTTTCTTGTTTCCCACGATCGGGGCCGGTCAGCACGGGCGGTGCAATCCCAAATAGGACCATGTTGATAAGTTCGTTGTTTTGGAAGAGCGATATGTTGCTGTCGAATGGCGCGATCGCAATGATAAACGGTCGGCCACGCACGTGGCTCAGAGACGAATACGGATGCTTCTTGCCGTTCGCGCCCCGATAGAGGTTCAGTTTATCTCTTATTTTTGCGATGAGCTTCAGGGCCCCGCGGATCTTAAGATACTGATACGTAAAGGTTTTCTGATGCAAGGCGCTCGGCGGTTGGTCGGAGATGACCGCCTCGATGTTGAATTCGTAGTTTCCTGGTCCGCGAACCACGAAGTCCGGTGAAGATTTGGAGTAGTCCATACTGCATCCCAAATCACCCATGGCTCTGTTCAGGTACAGCTCCCACATCGAGGAATTGAACGTGGATTGAAATTCCTTGATAAATTTATGGCTTTCGCCCTTTCGGTCCAGCAAGCCGGTTGCCCAGCTTTGGATGACGGGTAAGACCTTTGCATAGGCCGGATCCGAGCAAATGAGCCGAAAGTGATCGTGGAGTTTTGCCTCCGGGAAACGAGGTTCGAATAAGTCCAACATGCAGCTCCCGTTTTTGAGATCAATCATCCCGGCGGCAAACAATCGGGCCGCCTGGCAACACCGCAGCATTTGTCAGTATTCTTCGTCTAGACGGTTCAACTGGGCATACCGATGGAATTGGCTTGCTATTATCGGCAATCCCGACAGCCTAAGGAAATCCTCTTCTAGTTGATTCGGTATTCCGGATGGGATCATGTCCCAGGGAGTGGTGTAGATGGCGCTGGGTGGCCGCGTTCTCCGGGCCGGTATGATCAGCGCGCCACGGCCGGCAGGCTGATGAGCGGATCATCGCTCATCTGGCTGATGGTTTCCAGCGTCATGTATCTGGCGCGCTGCACAGCCCATTCGTCGTTCTGCTCGAGCAGGATCGCGCCGACGAGGCGGACGATGGCGTCATCATTGGGGAAGATGCCGACGACCTCGGTCCTGCGTTTGATTTCGCCGTTGAGGCGCTCGATCGGGTTGGTCGAGTGCAGCTTGGCGCGGTGCTCCTTCGGGAAGGTCACGTAGGCGAGAACGTCTTCTTCGGCATCATCCATGATGACGGCGAGCTTGGGCACCTTCGGCCGGATCTGGTCGGCGACGGCGCGCCATTGGGCGCTTGCGGCCTCCGGCGTCTCCTGGGCGAAGGCGGTGGCGATGAAGGCGTGTCGCTTGGCACGTAAATGGGTTCATCCTCAATTTCTGTGATTCAGCGGCAGCATTCTCGCCCTCATCAGTTCTGGCCCGGCGCGGCCGTACATTGCTCGCTTCAGCATCTTGAGGCGGTTGATCTGCCCTTCGGCTTGACCGTTGCTCCAGGGGAGTTCGATTGCATTTTTGACGGCATCAATATCCCGGCGCAAAACGCTGGCGAAGCGCATGATCGCCGTGAGCTCCGTGTCAATGGCATCGTCGATCCATTCATCCAGTGCCTTCGAGCTCCTGC
>Ga0228710_1011707_pt1 | contig 11206 bp, 6 predicted proteins | sample MedpolnodulmetaG_FD_177995 | JGI IMG/M metagenome (GOLD analysis project Ga0228710, IMG submission 177995) | Root nodule microbial communities from Medicago polymorpha collected in Santa Monica, California, United States - pink nodules | ecosystem: Host-associated > Plants > Roots > Nodule... | reverse complement strand
TGACTGACCTTGGTGAACTTTCATTCTTCCTAGGAATGGAATTTGTGAAATTGAAAGTTGGGATGGTGATGTATCAGCAAAAATACATTGGTGAATTGCTGGTTAAGTTTGAAATGAAAGATTGCAACTCAGTTTCAAATCCATCAGAAACAAACTCAAAGCTAGATGAATGCAGTGAAGAAGAAAAGGTGGATTCTACAATGTTCAGGCAAATTGTTGGATCTCTGAGATACCTATGTAATAGCAGGCCAGATATTTGCTACTCAGTGAGTGTGATTAGCAAATTCATGCATGATCCTAGGAAACCTCATCTGATAGCTGCTAAGAGGATCCTGAGATATGTTAAAGGAACTATGGAATATGGTTTGTTATTTCCTTATGGAGCTAAGAGTGAAGTGAATAAGCTTATAGGTTATTCAAATATTGATTGGTGTGGAGACCTAACTGATAGGAAAAGCACTTCTAGCTATGTATTCAAATTCAATGACGCTGCAATTTCATGGTGCACTAAGAAGCAACCAGTCACTGCACTCTCATCATGTGAAGCAGAATACATTGCAGGAACATTTGCTACGTGTCAAGCACTATGGCTGGAGTCAGTGATGAAGGAACTTAAGTGTGAAGTGATGAAGCCTCTAACACTGAAGATTGACAACAAATCAGCCATAAGTCTTGTGAAGAATCCAGTCTCACATGGAAGAAGCAAACACATTGAGACAAGATTCCATTTCATTAGAGAGCAGGTGACTAATGGAATGATTGAGCTGCACTATTGTCCCACAGAGCTGCAACTTGCAGATAGTTTTACAAAAGCAATAAAGCTTGACAGATTTGAGTTTCTGAAAAAGAATTTAAGTGCCTTTAATATTCAGCAGTTATGATTAAGGGGGAGTATTAGAATAGTAATCAATAACTGAAGAGCGCTTCTGAAGAATGCTTCTGAAGTAGTGCTTCTGAAGTGAAGCTTCTGAAGTAATGCTTCTGAAGTGAAGCTTCTGAAGAGTGCTTCTGAAGTAGTGCTTCTGAAGTGAAGCTTCTGAAGTAGTGCTTCTGAATTGAAGCTTCTGAAGACAGATTCTAATGTGCAGATTCTGATGTCTTCAGAATCACAATGTAGTTAGTTAGAAGAGTTTGTTACAACATCTAGTTGTACATATACACTCTCTTGTGTTGTAAATATGAAGTTGTGTGAATCAATAAAAATTCTCCATTCATTATTTCTCTCGTTTCATTTCTTCATTTTCTGTTAGTTATTCATCTTGCTCAAAACAGCTTATTTTTAATAAGCACTTTCGCTGCGCATAGAACATAGTGATTGTTCTAACAACATCAAAGGCTAATAAAGGCATCAGCGCAAGCCCGTGAATGTCAGAAGGTCTAGTGGCTACAAAGTGAAGCAACAAATCTCAAGTTGCCTAAATGTTACTTAGCAAACCAGAGGATCAACAATTCAAATTCAAACATAAATAATATATCTAATCAAATGAAACGGAGAACAAGATCAATAGGCCAAAAAAGAAGCATATATATCAAGACACCAACAAAACATCAAACTGTGGCTTTCCAAAACAAACCTGAAGCCATAAAAAAAAACTATATCTCCAAGAAACAAAATCATGAAACAAATGATTTGATATATCACAATAACAACACCAATGAATTTAGGTTAACAAAAAATGAACAAAAGTCTGCAGAAAATAGTCACGAGCTATCTTCCGAAATCCACCACAACAAATAAACAAGCTGCTACCGGACTTAAACCATGATATCAACCAATGCCGTCTAAACTAGAATCCATTTGATTGTATCCAAAATTAGAAAGAAATTCTCTACAATGTGGTTAATTAGTTAAGATCAGCTTGTTAGAAGTCTAATTATAGTGTACAAGTTATATGTTTAACTTATTTTGTACTATTCTTTTCATTTTACATAACTTTTATTTTATTTCAGTCAATACAATTGATTCTTATACTTTTCTGCATGACTTTTAACATGGTATCAGAGTAATCTTGGAATCCACCATAAAAAAAAATAAAAATCCCAACTACATAAAATTTTATCGATTTTTCTTTCTCATCTTAATTTTCCAACAAGGGTAGCTTTCAGGAAAACACTTGGGTGACATTGGGATGCCAATGTCATACGACATTGACCAACTACAATGTTACAAATGTATAAAAAGACAAAATCATGGTTTTCTTCTCTTTCATTTACCAGAATTTTTTTTTATCTTTTTGTACACTCGTGACATTGTAGTTAGCTAATGTCACATGACATTGACACCCCAATGTCACCCAAGTGCTACCCTTTCATAATATAGATCTTTCATACATTATAAAGATTAATATTGTTATGATCCTTAATATTACATATAATACTCTCTTAGTGATGGACCAAACATCAAAAACCTTGATGTCTACATAGGTTTTAAATAGCCAAGCGATGGTTCTGGTTGTGTTTGTGACACTTTAAATAGAGATCACAATAATGGTTGTATATCGAAGACGCCTCAAGTGTCTAACACTCAACTAAGGATGTCAACTGGGCGGGAGTGAGAGTGCTCTCCCACCCACCGTCTCCATCATCCAAAAGGCTCCCCATTAAAGTCATAATGTTAAATGTAGATGAAAAAGAGACATTACCTGTGTTGTGCATGCATACAGTAAACGTGCAAGAAACTTGGAATTGATACGGAAATCCTTTTTTCTTCAACAAGGATTAAAGAAAAACCTTTAGGTATTGATGTTAACTTTCTATATTTTGTATGTAGGGTAATTCAGTTTTGAGGAAGCTTGACTCAGCCGGGAAGGTTGATACGACACAAACGCTGCACAATCTTAATGAAAGTTTGTTACTATTGTGTTCATTTACTGTTTGGTTAACAAACTCTCGAGTGGTAACAAGAAATTCTATTGTTAATGATGAATATATTTGTTTTTTAATTCATCAGATGAGCTTGCACACTTCGAGGAAGCATGGAAAGGCAATAATCTAGGGCCGTTACCTGATTATGATGTACATAGGAAGAAAGGTAGGCCTTTTTCTGTTCCCTATGAGCCAATATTGTATTATGCATGACCTTCATCAATTAAAGTTTCTTATGTGCAATCTGAATTATACGATTTTAAAATAATGGTTGAGATTGTTTACTGCATTTAAATGGGCGCTTCCTAACTTAATTTGTAAAACAATTACTGTGCTGCTAGATTGTTCTTGGCGGGTGAAGATCCTCTCCATTTTAAGTTCTCTCAATTTCTTCCATTACCAAAGTTTTGATGTATAAATGTGCAATTAATGCCTTCAATTCTTGAAATATGTGCATTTATATTATATATTTACTTCCAAACTATAGTAATTGACATTTCCATTTTCTTTAGGAAATGGAGAGGATCTTCACCCGTTCTTGGCATGTATTATCTGTACTAGACAAGTAAAATTCTCTACGCTGTATCGTCATTTCTTGTGTGCAACTACATTGGTTAAAAAAAAATCTGAAATCTGGTTCCATTTCGTTTAATGTAAAATCATTGTTCTTCGGTGCTGATTTTTCACATTTAATTTAATATAAATACTGCAGATTCTAGGGTTGATGAGCTAAACAAAACCAAGGTTTGGTCACTTCCATATTTGGTGCATGATAGAAGAGAAAGAGCATTTTCATCAAATTATGAAACTGGAAACAAATCTGGAGGAAGAACAAAGAAAGTTGTTAATTAGGATCAATATTGAGTGAATGGTGTAGAACATGGTAGACCATTGAGTGAATGATATGTATATTGTGGTGTGGTTTAGTTCAGAAAAGCTACAAGATCATGTTTTAGAACTAATATGTTTGTTTTTTTTTTTTTTGTGAAAATGTTACACAAATATAAATCGTGACTAGATATTTTTTCTAGTCTAAACCCTCAATTTGAAATTAATATTAAAATTAAAATCCAATCAATTCCAATTGAGATTTTCCTTTTAAATGGTTTGTGGTCTCGGGTTTGCTGGAAAAAAGACATTGGTAATTCATAGTTCGGCTGTGAGGTATGTATATTCAGTCTTACAAAGAATTGTTCTATTGTAACTTCTATTGCACTACATGTCCTTATACAAAAAATTTCTTGATTCTTTGAATAAACAAATATCAATATTGCAGGAAAAAATATTTTTAAATATTTTCAAGTTTTAAGATAAGTTCTAGGAACCCCAAAGAAAATGAAATTAGAATGAAGTAGGTATCATTCTAAAAAGAACAACTCTACACATTTACACAATTCTTTTTAGAACAACTCATATCATGCTATGTTGTTCCAAAAAGAATGCATGATATGTTGCACGTCTAATGTATGACATAAATTGATTTAAATCAAACATCTCATTCCTGTTACTAGTTTTTATTTGCTTCCCATTATGTTACAAATAATTATTACATTTCTTTTTGTGTTTGTTTACCAGAAGTTATTGCATCTCTTCCAGAAACAGATTAAACTAATTTCTTTTTTTCATTAAAAAAAATTAAGCATATCATTCTACCCCTACAAGACAATTGCCACACCTTTTTCTCCATCTCTCGTTCTCAACTTCTTTTTTCTCTCCAAATCTTCTCTCTCTCAAACTCTCTTCTCTCTTCAACCGAACTGTCAAGTTTTTGTTCTTTTACTTTGTTTGGAAGTTTGGAGGGAAAAAAGAAAGAAAGAAAGAACAAGTGAAAAAAATAAAGATGATTTTAAAGGTTAATTTTTCTTTTTAATTAATACAAAAGACAAATTCTACAGTACACCCAACATATTTGAGTGCATCGGTACACCAAACTCTTAAATTTATAGTTTAAATGAGTTGTTTTTTGAAGAAAAATATTATCTTTTATCATTTATAATTATAATGATTAAATCTTATTCACCAAAAGTGTCAACGAAATAAAATTGAATTTTTTTTGAATTTTTATCGCTCATAATAGAGAACTTTGATTATTTTATATGATAATATGTAAAAAATTTACTATGATTCTTATAAACAATGATGTGTTTTTTTTTTTATGAAATGATATTTTCTAAAGGAAAAAACTTAGGTACGATTCTTTAGATGCTTTTGGTATGGTTCTTAACTAAATTCACCATGATTTCCTTAAATCCATAATTTTCTCAAAGTTTGTTATATCCAAAAAAATTGTATTTTTAGTTAAGAACCATGCGAAAAACACCTAAAGAATTGTAGGTAAGTTTTGTCCTTTTCTAAAATATAAATGCCGGCAGATAACTATTTATTCCATAAAATTAATCGTTAATTTATAGATTTATGAAGCAAGAGTACCGGTACACCTCAATTTACGAGTATACCGTAGAAGTTTCCAATACAAAATACTTCACATTTTCTTTTGGGTAACTTAAAAATTGTTATGAATTTTATTCTATGTTGTTATAATATTCTTAAAACTAAATATATATTAATCAAAACATTAATTTGTTTTTTTTTATAGTAAAATACTCTTTTAAAAAATGTGATTTTTTTTCATTTTCTTTATATATTTTTCCTTTCCTCCAAATTCTCAAACAAATTCTTAAAGCATGTTTCCGTTATACTTCTATAAAAAAATTCAAATTTTGTTTCACGATCGTTGGCTAGTGTAGCGAGCTTTCCCAAGTCACACTTTCTTCTTTCACTATAAGAATTTCAATAATTTGATACTGAAATTTAATTTCGTATACAAATTGTGGTAAATTTACAACTAATTGAATCTGAGTTTGCTACCAGGGATGAATCTAGAAATTTGACTAATGGAGGTGAAATTATATATTATTATTATGAATGAGAATAGAGTACAAATAAGCTTATACAAGGAGCATACAAGTATTAGCAAAGATAGAAAGTAGTACACTATTGTACTACACTAAGATAACTTGTACGTACTACAAGTAATCTATTTAAGCTATCTAATATCCTCATTTTGCTCATGGTGTAATAACTATAAATGTTTTTATTTTTTTATAAAATATACAATCAACATGCCATAATCAATATTGTTAAGTGCCAAATAGACAACTCAATTGAGGAGTTGAACGACATTGAAAGAGTTATAACTAAAATTGATGACATGCTGTCATTACGTAATTTTTAGGACTTATTTTGACATTTTGATAGAGTTCTGAGGCAACATGAGGTAACCAGGGGTGTTAAAAGCAAGAAAAATAGAAGAACTGAAGGTAACAAATCGTGTCACGATTTTCACTACTGTGACACAATTTTATCACCAGAGAGGCATGTTCTTTGAGCCACTGAAATCGTGGTACAATTTATGGTGGCGTGGCGCGATTTTATGAACCGTGGTGCGATTTTAGGTGCGTCCAGATTTGCCTATTTAAGCTAAAGTCAGTTCCAAACACAAGGGTTACGATTTTTGGAGAGGTAAAGTGCGATTTTGAGACCTGAAGACTACTCGAAGGGCGAATTCATCATCCTTTACTCAGTTCATGTATGTTTTAATTATTTTCTTGATTATGCTATTTGTAAACTCTATTATGAGTAGCTAAATCTCTCAGAGATTAGGTTCGAGATGAATCTGTGTAACCCTAATTGATCCATGTTGCTGTTATAAAAGATTTTTCTAAAATTTCAAAGCCCCTTTGTAACCTCTTAGTCAAAGAAAATGATTTTGATTTTGATTCTGAATGTTTAAACGCTTTTTCTTTGATTAAAACTAAGTTGGTGACTGCACCAATAATCATTCCACCGGATTGGAATTTACCCTTTGAACTTATGTGTGATGCAAGTGATTATGATGTTGGTGCAGTCCTAGGCCAACGAAAGAACAAATTTTTCCATGCAATTTACTATGCAAGCAAGGTTTTAAACGAAAATCAAGTCAACTATTCCACTACTGAAAAGGAGTTGCTTGCGGTAATCTTTGCATTAGAAAAATTTCGTTCTTATCTAATAGGCTCCAAAGTCATTGTTTTTACAGATCATGCAGCTCTTAAATATCTCTTGACAAAAGGGGATTCAAAACCTCGGCTCTTGAGGTGGATCCTCTTATTGCAAGAGTTTGATCTTGAAATTCGTGACAAGAAGGGAGTGGAGAACGTGGTGGCTGATCACCTCTCAAGGTTGGATAATGAAGAGGTCACAAAGAAAGAAAAGGCCATCATGGCCAAGTTCCCAGATGAAAAGCTGTTTGCTATTGGAGAAAGACCTTGGTTTGCTGACATGGCGAACTTTAAGGCTGGTAACATAGTGCCTGATGACCTGGAGTTTGATCAGAGGAAAAAGTTCTTCAAGGATGCGAACCACTATCTGTGGGATGATCCTTATCTGTTTAAGGTAAGCACTGACGGGTTGATTAGACGTTGTGTTGCAGGTGAGGAGGCTAACAAAATCATGTGGCACTGCCATAACTCAGCTTATGGAGGCCACCATAGTGGAGAAAGAACCGCTGCAAAAATCTTGCAAAGTGGCTTCTTGTGGCCCACCCTCTTCAAGGATTGCCAAGACTTTGTTAAGCGGTGTGATAAGTGCCAAAGGAAAGGTAACATTTCTAAGAGGAATGAAATGCCCCTAACAGGAATCATAGAAGTTGAACCATTTGATTGTTGGGGCATTGACTTTATGGGACCATTTCCTTCCTCTTACTCTTTTCTTCATATACTTGTTTGTGTTGACTATGTCACAAAATGGGTTGAAGCGATACCTTGTGTTGCTAATGATGCCAAGACTGTTGTCAATTTCTTGCACAAGAATATATTCACTAGGTTTGGACTAAACGGTACCATGATAAAAACTTAGTACCTAGGGATATTAGCTCTGGGCAGTTAGTGTTGTTGTACAATTCCAGGTTGAAGCTGTTTCCTGGAAAACTCAAATCAAAGTGGTCTGGACCGTTCTTGGTCAAAAGTGTGTCACCTCATGGAGCTGTTGAGTTGATGACACCTGAAGGTGACAGAAGTTTCAAAGTGAATGGGCAGAGAGTTAAGCCATATCTGGGTGGCGACCTACCAAAAGAAAGGGTAGGACTTGTTCTAAGGATCCTTGGCAGCCAAGCTAGTGACGGTAAAGGAGCGCTGAGTGGGAGGCAACCCACTACATTTATGTTCAGGTAGTATTTAACTTAGTGTTTTCAAAATAAATAAAAATACATTTTTATTCAAAACAACAAAACACAAGCAGGCAGGATTGTTTTTTTTTTTAAAAGAATTTTAAGGTGCTAATACTGCCAAGAAAATTGTGTTGCAATACTGATGTTGTGTCACAATTTTCTCCTCATGACTTTTGTTTCCAAAGGAAGAATTCCAGCCAAAGTAAAACAACATTTTTATTCTCTGCCTATAAAATCGTGACACGGTACTGAAAATCGTGGCACGATTTAAAGGTCAACAAGCTTGGACTTTGACCATTAACAAAATCGTGTCATGTCAAGAAAAATCGTGACACGATTTTGTCAAAAAATTTGAGTTGCTCACTGCTACCAAAATCGCGTTACGGCATTCAAATCGTGGCACGATTTGGTAAAAGTTTGAAAAGACTTGACCGTTATATTATAATCGCGGCACAGTAAAACCCAACTGTGACGCGATTTTTGGTGTGCCTATAAAAACCCAGCAGTTTTCATAACTTTCCATCGTGTTTTCCTACTGTTACTCTGCCAAAATTTTCTTTTACTTCCCAACCCACGAAATTCATCACAAATTCACCAAGTTCTAACCTTCTAAACCACCACCAACACCAATTCATCCAACATTCTTCACACTAAACCCATAACCATCAACCCTTCACAAATTCGCAACCCATTTTTATCAAAAAAACACAAATGGCACCGAAAAACCAATCAAGGCAACCTTCTAGAAAGACCAACCATCATCTAGCCAACCCAAACGCAAAAGAACAAATCTCGTGCCACCAACCAACGTTGAACGGTTCATTTCTGAGGAAGCAAAGGAGAGATTCGAAGTTTTAAGAAGTTTTGAGATTGTGGGTGAGCGAAAGTTTGATGTCACTAGGCCTACCAAGTACCCTATCTTCGATACTATGATCCGTGAGAGAGGATGGGAAGAGTTGAACAGAATGGTGAGGGATACTAACAACAAGTCTGTGATAATGGAGTTCTTTGCAAATGCTCGCTTTTCTGAGGTAAAGTATTAGGTTTACATCCGGGGCAAGACAATTGATTATAGTCCGGATGCGATCAACAAATTGTTGGGCTTGACAGCACCGGAAGAATGTGAGGTTCGGAGGTTGGAGAGGGAGCGCAAGGATATGGCTGAGCATGATTGGGATAAGTTGATTGCCAAAATGTGTCGGCCAGGGGCAACTTGGAAGAGTGCGCGAATGTTGACCTATGCTGAATTTTTGCCCATTCCGAAGGTTTGGGCGTTTTTTGTGATTCAGACACTTGAGAGCACATCTTGCTCTTCTGAGATTCCTCTCAAGCGAGTATTCACTGTATCTGCTATTCTTGATCAGAAATCTATCAATGTTGGCGAACTTATAGCTAACAACATTCATGGGATAGCAACGGGGAAGAAGACAGTTTTAGGGCATGGAACCATTATCAACTGGTTGTGTGAGAAGCAATTGGTACAAGAATTCGAGGGTGATTTGTATACTGCTACAATTCAACCAATCACCGATAAGACCATAGATGTTTTCATAAAGAAGTATCAGGAGTTTATGAGGGAGAGAGAGAGAAGGGATGCACCTGAAGCGCCACGTCAGCAACAACAAGCCCAAATGGAGCATGGAGAGGGAAGCCAACATGGTTCTTATCCCCCTATCCACCCTATGCTGCTGGAGTACATGTTTACTTCAGCCAATTGGATGAATGAGACCTCTGATCAGATGTGGGTGAACCGTCCTCGGTTTTCCACTGAGTTTGCTGCAGAGGCACAGATGCATAGGAGGCCTATCACGGGATCTTATGAGAGGTTTGACAGCTCCCGCGAGCGCATGGATGAATATTTTTCTCACTAGGAGCAATATGCTGCTTATATGAAGAAAGAAATCACCGATGATTTCAATGCAGGGGAGAAGAGAGCTGCTGATGAATTCTTCGAGGGGCTACCTGAGGCCGGTGATGATGAGGATGTTAACATGGACTGAACTACTGATGGTTCAGTATACCTGCTTTTGTGTTTTCGTTGTATTATTACTTTTTTAGTACGTAGTATTTGTTTCGTATTGTTTTTAGGTTTCTAGTATTGTCAAGTCCAATGAACTTAATGTTCCCCTTTATTGTAATGAATCTGCACTTGTTTATTATTAACGAATTTGTTTGTTAATTGACTCTTTACAGTGTAGTAACAATTGTTTGATCAAGTGATATTCCAAAAGTTCAAAAGGAGGAGTGACTTGTGATTCAAAGGCGAAGTGTAGGGCAGTTAAAGATAGGCAGTCGCAACTCCCATAAATCTAAACACTGTAAGGTTCATGGCCATACTTTATTTTCCAATTTACTTATAAAGAGTGTTCCATGCATCTACATTTCTAGAACTTGCGTTGTTTCTCTACTGTCGATTGATCTTTGTCATATACACACTGAGGCAAAAGTGCTTGGTCCTGTGAGCCTTTTGAAGCCTACCCTGATTATAATTGATATTTATATCCTTTTCTTAGCCAATTTGAGCCGGTAGGTTTAGATCTTTTTGTTCAGTGACAAACTACATTACAAGCTTAGAGACTTTTAGGATTTATCCCAAATTGTTATATCTGAGTTAGGCATTGTAGAATGTTGCTAAATAGTAAGTTTGGGGTTGCTATTGGAATTTGCAACCAACTAAGTTTGGGGTGGGGGTACTAGAGAATAACGAAAGAAAGAACTTTGAAAAAAAAATACACACAAAAATGGTGTATAAAAAAAAACAGAGAATAGAATGAAAAAGGGACAAGACATTGAAACACCGAGTAACTTCAAACTCGATCGTCCCAATTGTTATAAATAATCTCTAGTACCCTTGCAAGAATTGTTGTTCCAAAAGGTGAAGGAATGATGGTTTGAATTTTGTGCTTAACTTCCGTAGGAATTCCTAACTCAAATTTTGTGTAGCCTACTTATCCAAATATTATCCCACCTTCACCTAAGCCCCGTTATAACCCTTTAAGACCTCAAAGTTGAAGTAGATAAAATAGTCACAAGGAAGGGGGGGTTTGAATTGTGACCCTTTAAAATTATTCTGTAACTTAAAAAGTAATTCTCAAGTTGAAACTTGGAATGATTAAGTTAGTACCAGACTTCAGA
>Ga0228710_1011704_pt1 | contig 11208 bp, 7 predicted proteins | sample MedpolnodulmetaG_FD_177995 | JGI IMG/M metagenome (GOLD analysis project Ga0228710, IMG submission 177995) | Root nodule microbial communities from Medicago polymorpha collected in Santa Monica, California, United States - pink nodules | ecosystem: Host-associated > Plants > Roots > Nodule... | reverse complement strand
CAAAGTTCTTGAAATCATTTTAGATATAGTAAGTGCATTTTGATAATAATTTATAGTTTGTTTATATATATATATATATATATATATATATATATATATATATATATACACAAAAAAAAAAAAAAAAAAAAGATAAAAAAAAAAAAAAAACAACAATGCTTTTTAAGAAAAATGTCCTCTATGACTATATCCTTGAATCACTAAAATTAACATTATCCGCTTTATATTTGTGTATAAACAACTTTAAGAATACAAAGTTAACTATTACTTGTTGATTTGTCGTTCTTGATTGTTAATAATCAAAGAGAGCATGTTGAAAAGTGTATCTTGCGAGCATTAGTCAATTGAATAAAATGTCCATTTGTTTTATGTCTTTAGACAACAAAAAATTTGTAAACTTACTTTCACTTATATTTACAGAGATTTGATCTTGCATCAATGGAATTGAATAGCTTGCTTCATTCCAATGGTGGATATAATGAATTTGACTATTTGAAGTAAGAATTTATCGCTTAATTTTTACCTGTTCCATCCATCTATACATATATATTATGAATTATTATGAATATAGTATGCATTTGGATGAAAATATAGTGTTCCAACTTTTGAACGAAAATCTATCTAACAGAAATTTCAATTATGCTGCGAAATTTTTTGTGCAAATTGAAAAATATGGAGTAAACTTTCAAAACCACAACTATGCACACAAAAAAAACAAAAATAACATGCAGAATGTCATAGGTATACCCTCGATGTGTTAAAATGAACTTGAACAAAAAAATAAAATCACATCACGTTGATATTATGGGCTAAAACTTCACCATTTACTCTTTAGGTATACCCTCGATGGCTCTGATGAATGCACAACGGTTCCATACATGGAACTCTTTGATCCATGTCTTGAAGCAAGGATGGAACTAATGAATCATCTTGGAGATTTTTCTGATACTACTTATTTCAAGGAGTCTACGGAACCAGGAGAGTCAAAGTTCTTTAAAACATTTTTTATAAAAAAAATATATTTTTATAAAAATTTATATTTTTTTTATAAAAATATATATATAAATATATATATATATATATATTTATACACACAAAAAAAAAAAATCCCATGAGCGAAATACAAAGTTAATCATCATAAACACAACGTTCATGGATTTAGGAGACATGTTATTGATATGCATGACCATTTGAACTCTATGTAGAAGGGCAACAACATCATCTGGTGTTAGAAAGTCAAGAGTGTCTAACACAAATGGTATAAAAACATGTTTTCTTATGTTTGACCACATTACTTGACGCAGCTTTGAAGGTTGCTTGTCCGCCATAAAAGCCATGAACCTCAATCCCATAAATGATGAAGCTCCAAACTCATAACAAATAGAAAAGTACATTAATTGTGACCAAAATTTAGAAACTTAAACAACATTGTTGAGATCACAGAGAACTAATTACATCTCAAAAAAGTGAGAACTAATTAAAGTCATTTGTAAAATGTTTTTTTAATTATCCAAAAATAAATTAATTTTTAACCTCACTTTTTCTATATTTTTTATTTTGTCATCAATTCTCTTAAAATCAGTTTCATTAATGTAGTAAAGCATTTAGCTCGTTTTACATATCATGGGTTGAACTAGTATTGCATATTAGTTTGATTATTCAATCAACTTAATCTAAGACTATTATGTTTTTGCAGTTTTCTTTGGCAACCAAAGTGTCTATGGTAATGATGGAGATAAACAACAAGGGCGACTTTAGCAACAAAAAAATACCGCAATCATGAATTAGACCCTATAATAGCTACTAGGGTAATTTCAAAATTAATATAACGACTTTCATATAATCAATAGGATATAAATTATCTCAACATGTGTTGCTTGTACTATTCTACTCTTAACTAATTGAAACCACTTATGAGGAATTTCAATAATGTTGTTAGCTTGGGGAAATGATAGCTACTTGTGCATATTTGTTAATCTGATACAATTTAGAGCCCATTGACAAACAGACACCTAACAAAACAGTCGGAACTCCAAAACGATACTAACTTATTTAAAAACAGCCAAACAATAATTAACAATCGATGGTCTGCAACAATAAGCATGGAACTTAAGTCATATTTGATTTGCAAAAAGAGTAAAAACATTCTTTATTAAAAGATGGTGAAGTGATCGAACAAACGAGAGACAACACAAAAACTCAATACTTTGTCCTCACTAAACTAAGACTATTTCTTTTTAAGGCTTACATTTATTTTTAAAATAGCTTAACCGCAAAACTCACATACACTATGTGCCCCAACATATGAAACGTCTCTACAACATTTCATTGTATTAACTGTACTTACGAGTTAAGGCTTACAAATTTATTCGTTGGAATATAAGCTTTGCGATACAAAATAGACCAATACGTGAAAGTACTTGTTTAAAAATGTTATTCTCTCTCCTTTATTCATCACTTCCAATTCAATTATTCTGGGACAGAGGGAATAGTAGGTAATCAAAGCGCAGCAGCAAGAACTGTTAAAACAGCATCGTATTTACCTTATTGAAAAGACATAATTTCTTCCTAAACAAAATGTTAGCATTGCAAAGCACATTACAGGAAAGTAGTGACACATAACATGTCCATCCTCCTCCACAATCAACCAGCCCCAATAATCTTCCATTGCTAAGTGGGCCAGTTACTCTCAGCAACAGACTTTAAATAATGTTAAACTGCACATCTTGAGTTATGTAACAACTCATTACGAAATATTGGCTTTTGAGCTCACAATGATCTTCTAGACCATACCAATTTAACATGAGAAATTATATTTGTTCTATCATTTTGGAACATCTTTTGGGAGTACCTTTTTTTCCTCTTGTTTCAGGAGAAGAACAAGTAAGAACATAATAAGAGTATGAGAGAGAGAGAGAGAGAGAGAGAAAGTTGTCCCAAAAATTGTCCAAAATAGTTGTATAAACATCATTTCTCATTTAACATATTCTATTTTAAAACATACGACCTTTGCCATAATGGATATTTCACTGGTTGTGAAACTGAGGCAAAAGAAGAAAAAAAATAACCAACTTAACAGGCTGTGATAATGTCATCAACCCAGCAATTTTTATGACAAAATTTTGATTTCTGCAGATCAGAGCTAGAACATCATAGAATGGAAAATTACGTTGAAAACCTATAGCAGTTTTCTGTACACAAAGAATCAGATTTCCTTGAACTAACACTTGCAAAAAGATTTCTAAACTGTTAAAAAGAAAACCTAATTCAAACTAATAGGAACTATATATATATTTCAAGGCACACCCATCAATCAGCAATTGATACATTAAATGCCATAGTATTTCATGGCAAAACCCTCAACCAGCATTAGCAAATCACTTCAATCTTCAAGTTAGGAGACCATTTTGTCCATGCCTCTGCCAGTAGTTGAAACTAAAGAGCCACAGCAAGAAAATCACAACGTGGTTGACTAAGGATCAGCCCCTCTAAATTCAAAAAAAGAAAGAGATATCTCCGGGGGAGAGGGTGTTGTTGCCACACATTTGAACTGTGACCAAAACAACAAATGGAATCAGCATAAAAGCATCAAATGTGACAAGTGCAATGAAATAAATAACTCAATTGTTTAAAAAGCTTGGGCCAAGGTAGGACAAATTAAGTTTGTTTGGTAAAAAAGGATTGACAATAAGCGTGCAAGAATATCACCTTATGCTGTTTGTATTTATCTCTCACAGCTTGCAAAACGCCACCTTTCCTACCAAGGTACAAGTCATGTATATTTAGAACACATTCCTTCAAGTCTGCAGGTTTATATCTGGTGAATTCATAGATGGCTGAATTCTGTAATCAAATGGAAATATTTTAGCAACTGTGTCAAAGTCAAATACCAAATATAGATTGTACATGAATTAAAACATTACCCAAGGATGAGTCTTTGGGCTTAACATAAAACGTGCAAGAAATACAACTGATGCAGCCACCATAGAAGGCAAGAACTTCACACAATTATAATCCAACAAACTGAGCTCAGCAAGGTAAGAGCAAAGGAACTCAAACTGCAACTCAGAAGCCTGCATAAAAGAGATAAAAGTATTAAACAAACCAAGTCTCCAGATTTGGCACACATAAACGGAAATGGGTTTTTGCCTGCAACATTTTGAGTAATAAATAATAATCCAAGTAAAATTGATTTCGAACTTCTGGATAACTAGATTTGAAACTTCCTATAGCACAACCCAAAGATACTTTCTTTGTGGAAGTGGCTAGATTGGCCACATTTACCAAAAAAATTAGGGTTGAAACATCCTTTTACCACCAAAGATGAAGCAGAGGTATTCATTAGTGTACAAAACAAGATAGGAATTTAATTTTCATAAATTAGTTTCAGAACGAACTATCCAGAAGGTTCAATTCCCATTTCAGACCCTCCCAAAAGCTCACAGTTCAACTATTTCTCCAAATGACATGACAAAACCCACTCTAACTCTCTTTCTATTTATATACAACATCTCTTATTTTCACAAACAATCTCCATATGCTACTATTTGATAAGAGAGAATAATCAATGTCATAAAGACATAAGCACACACAATAGCAAAAGTAACCAAAAGTCCCACACTACTAAAAGTAAAACATAAGCACACATAATACCCAAATCAATGTCATAACCTATAACTACTATGAGATGGGTTGAAGAATGAGATAACTTACATCAACACCCTCTAGACCAACTTTAGTGATGAATCTTCTGCAAACAGAAAAAGAAAATGAAATGTGAGCTAATATACAAAAACAATAGTACCATTCAACATACAAAGAAACATAATCAATAAAACACACATGCCTTAGGAATGTCTTTATTGTAGGACCACCCAATTCAAACTTCAAAGATTTCAAAATATCAGCCTCCATGCTCAAAACCTTTAATCAAACAAAAAACAAAACAATGCCATCCAAAATCAGCAAGATCCAAAACCAAACAAACATTCAACAACACAAACAAAAAACTTCAACTACAAGATTCACCTCTTCCTTGGAGTATGTATTGTCCGTAATGTAACAAAAGTCCTCAACCTCAGGTGGCTTAATCTCTTCATATTTTCTACATCCAAAACAAATCAAAACTCAATAAGCATAAATAATAAATAAATCAATGTTGGCTCCTCACAATTTGTTTATGGTCCAATATACCAAATTAATTCCAACATTTTCATAAGAGTAATCTCTTTGATAAAATGGGTCAAAGTTAATAGAGGAACTAATTTGACCACCATTATAGAATGCAACAAACCAATGTGAGTGTTATTTTAATTTGGGTACAAACAAATTGGGAGGGACCAAATTAGGTATTTATTCATCAATACAAAAGTACAAATCAAAACAACAAACAAAAACATATAAACAAACTTACGAAGCAACCAACATCGAAGCAACACCGAGTAATTGCAACTTCTGTCTGGTTAAATCATTCAACGACAAAAACCGATCGATATAAGAAACCGAAAAATAAAGCGTATCTGAAACAAGCTTGTATTCTTCAGCAACTTCAACCAACCAATCCACAAGAACACCCCTCATACTCGCATTAACATCCCTCTGAACTTTCTGTATATAATCACACAATGGCCTCTTACTAGAATCAACCTAAAACAAACAAAAAAACAAAAAACCCTAAATTAAGCAAAAAGCCCCAAATTAGGGAAAACCAAAACCCTAATTGAAATTTGAAGTTAAATAAAATAAATCAATTTACCTCCATATTACGAAGATAATCGTAAATATCAGAAACATAAGTTTCACATAACTGAGGATCTTCGAATTTCTCCAATTTCTCCGGTACCGGAGTTTCATCGGAGTTTGATGAAGTGGCAACGTGTTGTTTTTTCTGCGTTGGTAAAACGACGTCGTTTGCGTTTGCGTTTGTGTTAAAGTCGTTTGTAATTTCACCGAGAGGAACGCGTTTTCGTTTGCGTTGCTGTTCACATAGTGCAGCAACGGCTTTTTTCTTTGCTTCACGTTGAGGGCGGCGCGTGGGGTTAACGCTCTTTGGTTCCATAGTGAAGAAGATTGAAAAGTGAATGAATGAATGAAGAAGAGTGAGAGAATGAGAGAGGGTTTTATTTTAAGTTTTTTTTATCTTTTTTGAGCGGAAAAGTGGTTTGAAAATTTGGTTATGTTTTGGGAAATTTGTTTCTATAGCGGAAGCGCGTGGTTTCGAAAATTTTCAGGTGCCGGTGTTCCCGCCTTGTTTTTTGGTGTTTTGAGAATTCGGAATTTGGGTTTGAGAAGGATTTCTAAACGGGTGGGTCCGGAAAATATGCGGGTGGGTGTGTCAATGATTAATGCTACTTTTCAGTTTTCTTTTTCTTTTTGACTCTCATTAATTACCAATCTCCTATAATATGGTGTTGCGGCTAGATTTCAACTTGAGAACTTGCTCGGGAAGGAAAATGCCAAGAATCCTTGCATCATACTCCTCGTCTCATGTTAAACCAGATATTTGATTATTTCATACATATTAAAAAAAACGTATAAATGAAAGATAAAAAAATAAGTTAAAGTTTTATTTATGAGTTTGAAGGGACGGATAATAGAAGATTGAAAGGTTCAAAATATAAATGAATATGATAAAATCTTTTATATTTTTTGAAAAAAATAGTTTTTTTATGAACTACTAGTAAATTATTTTGAGAACTACCAGTGATTTATAAACTAGGGGGGTGTATTCAATTAGGATTTTAAAGGACAATTTTTGTTTAAAAAAAGTTTTGAGGATTTTAAAAGACTTTGTAGGATTTTAATGACTTTCAGGATTTTAGAATACTACCAGGATTTACGTCATAAGATTTTAAAGGATTTGAAATGATTTTATGGATTTAAAAGATTTCAAAAGATTTTATGAATTTTAAGGACTCAACACATTTTCCGTCATACTATTCTCAATATAGACTCTTACTAACCGATTGTTTCGTGGAATTTCAACACATTCATGAGAGTTATAGGTTTGGAATAAAAAGTTCTCATGTTTGTTATCATGGAACCAATGGTTGTTCCTAAGAAAGAATCATTCCCATGAAAGAAATTTTGCGGTTATTCAGCTTTCTATTCCCCTCTAATTCACCTTTAATTGAGGATGAAAAAATTTATTCCCAGGAGTTACAAACAGTTTTCGCGTAAACTAGCGGTGCACCCCACTAACTAGCACGTTTTCACCTACATATACAATTGTCCAATTTTATTTTTTTTTTGTTTGAAAAATACATTTCAAATGAAATATATCAATAATTTTTAAGAATTTATTACAAAGGATTCCCATGAACTAAACTATGCTACCCAAACACTTTTGTTTATGAAATTTAATCCTTGAAAAGTCATTTATGGGATAAATTTTTTATACCGTGAAACAAACGGATGATATTTTTATTTCTATTTTCATGAGAGATAGAGAGAGGGAGAAGAGAGGAGAGAGAGAATGAATGGAGAAGAGAGAGAGAGAGAGGAGAGAGAGATAGTTAGTAAATTTTTTAAAAGAAAAAACAATCATAAGAAATCTCATGTTTTCATGAAAGACTTTTTCATGCTAAAATTTCACTAGAAAATCCCACAAAATCCAATTTGTTAAACAATCCTTCAAAATTTGAATGATTTTGAATACCATGAGACTTTTTAAGTGATGAAAAATCTTGATTGAATACCACAAGACTTTTTTAAATGACAAAGAGTCTTGATTGAATACCACAAGACTTTTTTTATGTTACAAAGAGTCTTGATTGAATACCACAAAACTTTTTCATAATTAAAAAGTCTTTTAAAATCTATTAGAATCCTAATCCAATACATCTCCCTAAACAAAAAAGTTTGTTCATGTAAAATTTAACTTAGTTGAGATGGACATCGTAGATGTCGGTGAAAACTACCAGTAATTCATGAATTTGTTTGGAAGAACTTGTGATTCTCACATAACTTTAAATCACAATGTCCATAACTAGTTAACTCACATAAAAAACTTGTAAATCACGATGTCCATTTCAACCAAGCTAACTCACATAAAGAACTTGTAATTCATGAATCCGATGATTCATAACTACTAGTTGACTCACATAACTTTGAACTTGTTGTTTATGAGAGTTAACTTGGTTGAAATGAACATTGTAGATGTCGGATTTGAACATCGGATTTATCACTTTTTTTATCTTAACAACAGGATTTTAAGTCACTAAATTATTTGATATAGTCACACGGGTATATTTTTTTGGGTTAAATATGTTTTTGGTCCCTACATTTTGCACGATTTTGATAATAGTCCTTACATTTCAATAAATGTTTTTAAAATCCCTACATTTTTCCTCCATTAGCGTAAATAGTCCCTGTTGTCAAATTTCTAACGTGATGCCAATGTTGGCAGTTCAATCTCGCCGGAAAACGACGGAGAACTTCTCTATGAACTTCACCACGATCTTTCTCCGCAGCGTCGTAGATGCGGATTGCCAGTGTTCGTCACGCTTCCGGTGAAATATGTTGATTTAGAGGGGAAGATTTGGAGGCCGAAAGCGATGATGTTATCGTTGAAAGCACTTGCTGTTGCGGGTGTGGAAGGTGTTGTGGTGGAGATTTGGTGGGGTGGGGTTGAACTTGTTATGATGGCTTGCGTTTCATCAACATGGCACTGATGGCAGAGACCAATTGCACTAACGGAGGAAAAATGTAGGGATTTTAAAAACATTTATTAAAATGTAGGGACTATTCTCAAAATCGCGCAAAATGTAAAGACCAAAAACATATTTAACCCTATTTTTTTTTATTTTGGTCAGATAATCCATGATTAAAAATTCATCTCTTAAGATAAATAAGTGATGAGTTCAAAGTTCAAACTTCAATTCATCTATACTCAAACCTCAATGTCAATCAAATTATGCACACGTAACTGCTTTTTCATTTACTTTGTTTGGCAAAAATTTTGATAAATTGTTTCTCTTACAGGTATTGTGATCAATACAACTAAATAAATATAAACAAGGGCGGATCTTAGTGAGGTGACAGGAGGCCAGTCATGGCCCTCACAATTAAAATAAAATAAAAAAATGGTAAAGCCAATTAGAATCGTGACAACTGATAGTGATTAATAAGTGTTTCCCTATGCTTAATTATTTTAAAAAAATTGTTAATTGTCAACTAAAAAAAAAGCATTGTTAAATTAAATAATGGAAGTTCATATATCTTTAGTTTTTCCTAATTTGTATTTTTCTGAGAAGCATTAAAAATTGTAAGTGAATAACACGTAAGTGTCCAAAGTTTATAATACTATATGAATAAGCATAGTTTTTCCTAATTTGTTTTTTCTGGAGAATTAACAAAATCTATAGGATCCAAAGTGTGTATCATACATGAATAGGAATGCAGAAAATTATTTCAATATAGATGAATATTAAAACTAGTTTTGTGTCTTGGATTCCCTACTTCCCTCTGATTCTTTCTTTAATCTATTTGTATCATTCCGATGTGAACTTGGATATGTTTCCTCTAATTTTCTTTACAAAGATACCAATACAACAATGCTTTCGAGATTTCGTTTGTTGGATTCTCTCTACTTCCATCTTTTTTTTTTCTTCCTACAATTGAATTTTTTTATCTTTTGTATGTCCTATGCAAACCTGGGACTCCCCCTCTCTTTCGTTTGATTTTTCTTTTGTGTTGAACTTCCGATTTTTAAAGAAATGGGTTCTAATAATATGAAGTTTGATTACTTGATCGAAAGTTGTCACCAAGAATCAAACGTTCTTTTGAAAAATTCGTCATTTTATAGAGTTAAATTGTTTGATTTCTCTTTTTTGTTTGATTTGTAAAAGGTTAAGGTAGGTTTTGTAAGAACAATAATGAAAACTATATCTTCGCCTATAAAATTTAAGTTGCAGTTTTAGTGTCTATTTACTGAGACTTCCCAACATAAGGTAAACAACTCATTTTGTAATTAAATGTTGAAGTAGCCTCTGTCAACCAAGAACGTTGACACCAACTAATATATTCTTATGAAAATTGACCTTAAGACCCAAAGTCGCCTAAAAAGGATAAGCAAAGCTTTTAATGCTTTGATATTCGCCTAACTTTTGATTCCCACTAACAATGTATCATCAACAAATTGTGAGTGGGAGATCGAAACATTATTTGTTCAGTTAACCTTGTTTGTAACCCGTATAAAGACTGACCTCTATTAAACCGCATGGTATAACATTAAGGCTTTCAACATCGATCAAAAAGAGAAAAGACGAAAGAGGACCACCTTAACGAAGTCCTCTTTCAAATTTGAACTCATTAGTCGGGCACCCATTTAGTAGAACTGAAGTTGAAGCAATATTGTCACATTCTGTAATCCACTTTTGTCATAAAGTTGGGAAATTCATTTTATTCATAACAAAATCAAGATATTATCAATGAACTAAATCAAAAGCCTTCTTAAAGTCAACTTTAAATAATAACATTTCTTTTTTTAGACGCCTAACATCCTCCATCATACTAGAGAGAATCGAACCTGAGATTTTGAGGAGGATCGCACTCTAAGGTCTCAAGCAAATGCTACAAGACCAACCCAAGTGGGTTAAAAAAAAAAAATAGGTCCTTCATTACTCAACATGAGTCGTGCTCGCCGACAAAACTGATGTTGGAACCATTTTTCTTCTTTTTCTTTAAGCTTTTGCTGCAACTTTATCTTTCACACATGTGCCTTTCTATTTTGTTATACGTTGCTGCAATGTTATCGTTGCAAATTAGGGATTTAAACTCCCTTTAAAAATATCACATGATAAATTTAAAATGAACTCACAAATAACTAAGCCTTCAAGCACTGTATTTTTTGAGCTTAATGAATCCCTAAATTTTTATATGTATATTTTGAGGCGTTAAACTTTTTTTTTTTGGGTCTATGATGGTCGTCCTTTTTATCCTGCCGCATATCAACCCAGCCCATTAGGGATGTAAATAGATATTCATGGATGCGGATAGTGTGATATATGTATCCGCTCCGTTAGATAAATATGAAATCCGTACCCTATCCATATTCGTACAGATATCCGTTTAGTGGGTAATCCATAGATTTTGAGGTATCTGCGAGTTTATACAAATATTCATGGATAACATTCATATATATATATATATATATATATATATATATATATATAAATATATTTATTTTTTTTATATATAATTTATAAA
>Ga0228710_1011701_pt1 | contig 11212 bp, 7 predicted proteins | sample MedpolnodulmetaG_FD_177995 | JGI IMG/M metagenome (GOLD analysis project Ga0228710, IMG submission 177995) | Root nodule microbial communities from Medicago polymorpha collected in Santa Monica, California, United States - pink nodules | ecosystem: Host-associated > Plants > Roots > Nodule... | reverse complement strand
GACATATAAAGTTTCGTTCTTCAAGGATTCCAATAATAATCAACCATGAGAATAGGCTTGATTATTAGAGGAACACACTCACTGCACCTCGAGAGAGGCTTTGATACACTAAAGAGAAACTTGTCTTAAGAAAGTAGGTCCAATATAAAGTCATGATTTATGGTTTGTTTGTGAAGGATTCGTCGTTATGATGAACCAATGATCCCAAGGCGCCTTTTACTATTATTGTTTTAAAACCTTTAAAACCCAAATCTTTACAATCAAACTCTCTAATCATCCATTGAAAGTAAGTCAAATTAAACAACTCCCTGTTGGAACGATACTCTCTTTTTACTACTTCGGCAGAACCGTACACTTGCGGTTTTGCTCATCAGAAACCAAGGATTGTATGAACGGTCAATGGGGATGGTGACATGATGCAAAGAAGGAGGGGTGGATCCCTTCAAGGCCGGGTGTGGCTATTGCCACACCAGCTCAGCCAATAATAATTTTTTTATATATTCAAGTTCAAATTTTATATTATATATGTTTAATTTGGAAATATAATCACATATGATGCCTTAATCTGATGGTAAAGTGTGCCCTTTTCTAACTTACTGTTTTAGGTTCATGTCTTAGCAGTTGTTTTTGTCGTATTTTTTTAACTAATTTACTCATACGTAATCAATATATATATATAAAGGAATAATGATGACATTTTGTCATTACTCTTTTAGTAGACATTTTTCATGAATTCGGCCACCGATTTTTGCTGATGTTTTGGGCCTTTTGCTTCGTGAAATTTCGGCCATCGAGGACTAAAAATCGGCCACCGATTTTGACATCTTGGGCATCACATTTTCTGAGTTCGGCCATCGATTTTTGAGCACGGTGGCCGATTTTTACCAGCCTATAAATATAAAGGCGCATTTTCAGATTAAGGGTTCACGAATTTTGAGACCTAAAGCATATTTTGAAGCAGAGGCTTTGCAGATTTGGTGGGCAATCATCAAAACTAATAGTCAATCATCCATTACATGTATGAATCCTTCTTCTTATGTTAGTTAGCTTATACTTTAGCTATGAGTAACTAATTCTCTTGTGGTTAAATCCTGAGATGAATCCGATGTAGTCCTATAGGAACCCTAATTTGTTGAACTCCTTTGAATTTCAATGAAAGTTTAGTCTTTATTCATATTACTTTGTGTTTAATGCTTTTTGTAGTCCTATGGGAACCCTAATTTGTCCCACAGGTGCCTCCACCACAGGTGCAGCAGCAGGGTCTCCCACCCTATTTTGCGGAGTATACCTATGCCATGATCAATTGAGCCCATGATATTTCTTCTAGAGACCGAATGCCACCACCAGCATTCCCGCGGGCTTTCTATGATGCAATCGAGCTTTACTGTCAGAGTCCTTATGCAAGGACAAATGCTTATGAGAGGTTTGCTATTCCACTTGATACGCAAAACTACTTTGCGGAGGAAATGCAGAGGGGAGCTGATAGAGAGGAGCGCACCAGAGCGGAGTATTATAGGATTCAGGCTGAGCAGCAGCCTAGTGCGGACACACAGCCTCTGTATTACCCGTTTCTACCGACAGGACCAGGAGGGTCGTCAGGAGCACAACAATGATTTGGGCACCTTGTCTAGTCCAAATATTTACTATCTTTATTGCTTTCAGTATTTTCTTCTGTTATTTGTTTATGTTATTTCCTTTTGTATGAACTTTTGTATGGAGTCAACTTGAGAAGTGTCTGGGTTATGATTTTATGATTCCCCTATTTTGTAATGCATCTGAACTTGTTTATTATTAATGAATTGAATTTTCTTGACATTTACCAGTCCAGTTACAAAGATTTCATTAATGATTTGTCAAAAGTTTAAAGGAGGTGGTGCTTGCATGATTCTATAAGGGAAGTGTACGACAAGAAGATGCTTAGGTAGCCACAACTTCCAGAAACCTGAGCTTGTAAGGTTATGGCCTAAATTTATTTTTTCAATTTTTACAAATATGGGTGTTTCCATGTAGATGCTATTTCTGAGATTTGCGACGTTTCTTTGTAATTGATTGGTCATATATTGTACACACTAAGGCAAATTGCTTTTACCTTGAGCCTTTGTAGCCCACCTTTGTTTATATTGAATTATCCTTTGTGTAAACCAAATTGAGCCACTAGGATTTAGACCCCTTGTTTCGGTGACTAACCACATTACAACCCTAGAGACCTTAGGAATTTACCCAAAATTTTGTTGGAGTTAGGCATGTTTATGTGTGTTATGATTGAAAAGTTCAAGTTTGGGGTTGCTCTTGGAATTAGCAACACTCTAAGTTTGGGGTTGGTGTACTAGATAAAGAAAAGAGGATCACTTTGTGCTAAAAAAAAAAAGAATAAGCATGAGAAAATAAGTTGAATTGTCAAATTTGCAGCTCAAAAAAGAAGAAGATATATATTAAATGCTTAAAGACAAAAAGTGATCGGTCTTTCATTCATTAAAATTTTTCTCTAGTCCCCGGATTTAATTGTCATATTATGATTATGGTGCATGGTGTATTTTAGATCAGTGGGATGATGTCTAACTCCTTTGTTTTTCTTAAACCTACTGTCCAAATTATCCCACCTCTAACCTAAGCCCCGTTATAACCTGAAAGTCCTTAAAAGCGTGTACATAATATTGACTTTGATTGATTTTTAGAAGTTTTTCAAATTTTGGTAATATAGTAGTTCTACATGTCGACTGAGTGAACCATGTATATTCAATATTGTTGTGAGAAGTTGTGGAATGGATGTGTTACCAAGGAAGTTAGCTCATCATTTTGTTAACTAGGGAGATGAACTTTTGACATGATCATTGGTGGAGTAAGTGTTACTTTACTGTTATTTTTCATTTTAAGTTGGTTCCTTGAGGACAAGTAACGATGCAAGTTTGGGGTTGTGATGACATTCTGTCATTACTCTTTTAGTAGACATTTTTCATGTAATGTTAGGGGTTATTCATTGTGATTCATGGAGCTGCAAGCTACAAAAGAACATGAAATTGAAGTTTTGAAGATTGGAAATCGGCCACCGATTTTTGCTGTAGTTTTGAGCCTTTTGCTTCGTGAAATTTCGGCCATCGAAGACTAAAAATCGGCCACCGATTTTGACATTTTGGGCATCACGTTTTTTGTGTTCGGCCACCGATTTTTGAGCACGGTGGCCAATTTTTACCAGCCTATAAATATAAAGGTGCGTTTTCAGATTAAGGGTTCACGAATTTTGAGACCTAAAACATATTTTGGATCAGAGGCTTTGCAGATCTGGTGGGCAGCCATCAAAACTAATAGTCAATCATCCATTACATGTATGAATCCTTCTTCTTATGTTAGTTAGCTTATACTTTAGCTATGAGTAACTAATTCTCTTGTGGTTAAATCCTGAGATGAATCCGATGTAATCCTATGGGAACCCTAATTTGTGGAACTCCTTTGAATTTCAATGAAAGTTTAGTCTTTATTCATATTACTTTGTGTTTAATGCTTTTTGTATGTTTATCATCGACTACTAACCCTAACTTTATGAATATGAAAATTGATTATATAGGTTGAATGACCACTAACCCTGGCTTTTAACTCTGAACTAGGTAATAGGTTTAACCTAAGTAATCAAGCTAAAGATAGATCATTATTAGGTTATGACATAGGGATTAACGTTCTTTCAATACCTCTAACGGTTTCGAATTCACTTAAGAGATTAAGGGGTTGGCACTTGCGGAGAGAATTCTAGGTCAAGAGATTGGGTAGAATTAGTAAGTTAATCTGTCGTGAAACTAAATAATCATTGATTGAACTAGGAGTGCGAATTACCATAGGAGAGCTTCGGAGGATTCGAAGGTCTTAACCATACTTCTCTCAAATTTTCTAAAACCAATCTTTTATTGTATTTAATCCGTTTATGTTACAAAACAATTCAACTGCCTAGGGCATCAATATAAATTTATTACATCCTTTTTAATAATGAAATTGCCAAGTAGAAGTTAAACACAGTCCTCGTGGAAACGAATTTTTATAACTTCGATTGAATTTGGTTCACTTGCCGAATATCCATCAAATAACTCATACCTAATCAATAATAAATATATATAAATGGATACCCTTTTTTTGTGAGATTTTTTATTTTGAATTGACCATTCATTTAAAATATTTTATATTTTTTATAATATTATTTAAGTTACAATTAGAAAAGGTTAAATTCCACTAAAATACGAACAATATTTGTTATTTTAAGCGTAATTTACTTTGCTTAAATAATTAGCCACATTGATAATTTCATCCCAGATCCGCCTCTGCTAAGAAGCGCAGTCTATCTGGGTGTGAGGTTGGTTTGTTTGGGGTGCAAGGTTGACCATAAAGATCTTTTTCGCCCTAAATAGGAAACAAACCTTACCCCAACCCCCTCCCCCCACCATCTTTTTCCCCCTCTCCTCTTGCTTTCCTCTCCATCAGTTTGAAATACTCGTTTAGCTTTAGGTTTTTAATAGATTAGCATTAGGTTTGAATATTTTATGTAATATGCTTAAAAAACTTTAAATTGAGTTTTATTTTATTGTAAATGATTGATATAATAATAAAATGAGATTTTGTTTGTATCATTTTGTCCTTTTAATTTTATTTATATTTGCATTTATTTTATATTTTTAACATTTATATTTATGTCATCAAATTAATATAAGTAAACCACACTCTTTTGAAAACTCTGGGCAAAACATATTTCGGATTATATAATCCGAAAAACGTAACAATTTGTTTCGGATTATATAATCCAAACCAAAGATATTTTTGAAAAAAATAATAGGAAGTGTGAAAAACGTATGAGATGAAAAAAGTAATAGCCATAATTTATTTAGACCTCTAAGAAAAATTGAGACCAAAAACCCATGGGTTGCATAGGTTCATATTTCTGAAACATAAGTGAAATATTATAATTTTCGTGAGACATAGAGGGATCAAACTCTACAATACTTTGTGAGCCACTTGCTCTTCCTATTTACCGATAAGCGTGTCCCTCTCTGGTTTGTCATTCTCAAAATTTGTGGAATCTTTGAATTGATAATAAAATAGAGGACTGAACTTAACATTTTTTTTTACTGTAACTGAATGATTTAAAAATTGTTCATGAGTTTGGATAAAAAAGATAAGAAGTGATTGAATAAAAACGATATACTAGCACCCACTTTTTATATACCTGCATGACATCTTGTTAATTTGTATAAAAATATGGTTATTAAGTTGAATAGATGATTGGTTCAATTCGTTATTAAGTTGAATAGATGATTGGTTCAATTCATAATACTAACATAACAATTAACATAATATTCTAGGGTGGAGTTTATTCGGCGACAAGCTAATGAGGTTGCTCATGTTCTCGTAGGAGAAGGCACATTACTAGCTAGTCCCACCATTTATTTTCATACACCCGAATGTATTGAAACTCTTATTATTAATGAATGTATTGAAACTCATATTTCCTTTACAAAAAAGACATTTGTCAATAAAAAGGAGAATAAAAAAAAAAATCATGATGTATGAGAAAATATGTATCTGTTCTAGACTAAACAGAAAGTCAATCTTACGATGACACGTGGATGAGAAGCCCTCCGGATCAAGGTGCATCACCTGAGTTTGCACGCTAGTGCTGGTGCACCCCACCTTACTGGAGCACGCCCCCGTGCAATCTACGCGGGTACACTTGGCCTCCAACGGCCCCTGATGAGGCAACAAATTTCACATAAGCAGTTAGTGCCTCCTCCCTCTATATAAGGGTGATTCCATGTCACCTTCAAAGTACGATTCATTTTTCCATACTGTTTACATATTCAACCTCATTTCTTACACTGACTTGAGCGTTGAAGTGTTAACGTGCCGACAGGCTCCCTCCGTTCCACCGTAAAGACTTCGTTGCGACCGCATCGGAGCACCGCACCGTTACCGTTGCTTCCGTCCATCTCTATCGGAGAGATCAATATCCTTTCTCATAGAAAAAAATGTTGCATATGTTCCAATAGCAAATGTTAAAGAATATTTACATACAAAAAAATAAATAAAATGGCCATTTCAATAAAAAAAATTCAATTTTTTTTTTATGGTGTCCGGAGTTCGAATCTCAGACCTTATATATATATATATATATATATATATATATATATATATATATATATATATATATATTATGCATTATCCTTACCAACTGAGCTAAGATTAGGATGACTTATTTCTTAATATCTATCTTAAGGAGTAAGGACAGAAAATATCTATCCTCAAACACATTTTTGTTTAATCAATACGTGGAAATTGCTCCTCTACCGACAGCATGTCCCACTTTCATGACGTTAGATACTCCAAAGTCCTTAAGTTCACATTCTACAATTCATATTCATCCGCAGTGACAAAAGGTGTCTTTCTCTCGCATTAGTTTGAATTCGAACACTCTTCCATTCATATTAATCAAACCAACTTATCCACTCATCATGGCTTCCCTCACAGTTGCAAATCGATTCAAGTATGATGTTTTTCTCAACTTCAGAGGCGAAGATACTCGCCATGGTTTCACAAGTTATCTCAAGAAAGCTCTTGATGACAAAGGAGTTCGAACTTTCATGGATGACAAGGAGCTTAGAAAAGGTGAAGAAATCACACCATCACTTCTCAAAGCAATTGAAGACTCCATGATGGCCATAGTAGTCCTCTCTAAGAAATATGCTTCTTCCTCCTTTTGCTTACAAGAACTTTCTAAGATACTTGATTCCATAAAAGGTAATGGTAGGTGTGTTTTGCCGGTATTTTATAAGGTGGATCCTTCTGATGTACGAAAGTTGAAAAGGAGTTATGGTGAAGCAATGCAAAAACATGATGAAGCCAACTCCTCACGTCATGACATGAATAAATGGAAAATGTCTCTTCGCCAAGTTGCTAGTTTGTCTGGCTATCATTACAAAGGGCATATCCTTATCTTTTGTTTTTCATTTCATTTGTCTATTGAAAGAGTAAGTTGAATTGAAATACATTAATGAGTTACCCTAACAAGTACTTTAAAAATATTTATTAAAATGAATTGTAATAGTTTTACATCGTAAAACTATAATTTTTAAACTTTTAAAAAGTTGAATTCACAATCTTTTACCATTTTTTAACACAATATTTTTATATGGGTTTCTTTAACCAATAGGTTAAGAACACTTTTTAGCATTTTTTAAAATCAATAAACAAGAGTATTATTTTTTAGACAAATTAACAATAGTTATTAAAATCTTTTAAATAAATAGTTAATTATATTGTATTGCTATTCTAAAGTTGCAAATAATTATAGGTCCCTAAAAAAATATCTAAGATAGATAAATATAAAAAAAATATTTATAATAAGACAGATGGGTAATGGTTCAATTTATATAGGCATTTATACATTACTTACTTGAGACCTTGAGGATGAGCACACTTCAGATCCCAAATCAATACCACCAGTCCAACATAAGTGGGTTTCAAACCGCATAATTACTAACATACGGGTTGGTTTGGTTGGTTGTTTGAGTTTTTGCGAGGCAATACAATTAATTGTTTCCAACAGTAAAATAGCGTTAAAAAGTTTAAAATAATTTCTTTTCAACAATGTTTTAAATTTCATCCAATTAAAATTTCATTTTCATTCAACAATGTTCCCATCAACCTACCCCAAATTAAAACATGGACCAAAAAATAACTCACTTCGGTAAAAAATGCAAAAGAATAACATTTTATCATTCTCAACCCACTTTGGTTGGCCTGATCATGTTGATTTGGGATCTTGGAGTATGCTCCTCCAAAGGTCTCAATGTTGATTCTCTCCGGTTTCAATTTCAGTGGACTTGTTTTGCTTTTTCAAAACAATATTTTTTTATCATTCTCTAAAAGTTCTTATTGAGTTTTTATGATTCACAAGTTACAAAAGTTATCACTGAGTTTCTATGCGGTTTGCTTTGGTTTAGTTCGGTTGGTAAAATAAAAATCGCAGACTAAACCGAACCGCCCACATGAGTTAAAAAAGGCCTAATACATCCAAACAAAACCCGATTTTTGGTTTAGATTGGTTCAGTTTGCGGTTGTCTATTTGATTGATTTGGTTTTAAACACCTTAATGTTTCTTCTCACTGACAAAAAAAAAAACTCAAATCATCTCGGTTAATCTTTACCACCTACACCAACTGTCGTCGTTATTTAAAAAAAAAAACAAAAAAAGCAACTGGCATCGAAAAAATATATTGGTTCTATTTGATTTTAATTTTAAATTATCAATATAATATTTTTGTCTTAAATGTACTTTTGTTTTTTCTGTGTTCAAAAAATTGAATTTTTTATTCTCTTGCTTAAAAAATTGGTTTTCTGGTCCCTTATTTAATTTATGGGTGTTTTACCCTTCTATAACATATATCATTTCTGGTTTTTCCCTGTAAATTCTTTTGTTTGGATTCCAACCTTATAATATATTTTTTAAAAGTCTTCTTAATTTCGAAAAAAAAAATCTGATTTTTTTTTCTGATTTTTTCTAATATTTTAAATTTTGAAAAAAAAATCTTAATGTTTTTTCTGATTTTTTGAATTTTTGAAAAAAATCTTAATTTTTTTCATTTTTTAAAATTTTTGGAAAAAATCTGAATATTTTTTGAATTTTTGAAAATTAATTTTCAGATATTTTAAATTGTTTTTTTATATCTTTTTTAAAATTAAATATGATGTATTAAGTTAATTTCATGGATGGCCAACAAAAAAAATGAAAAATAAAAGAAAATTCCATGTCAGTGCATGTAAGGGAATATGGTGAGTCAAATGGCCTAGGGGGCATTTTGTCCCTTGTTTTTTTTAGAGCGACTTTGCCCCCTTACGTTTTCCTCGTTGGTGATTTGGTAGTTTTCTTCCAAACTTTCCTCCAAATTTATGTTTGTTGTTACATCATTTATTCCTCATTTGTGATTTGGTAGTTTCGTTCAATAATGAATTTTCTTTAAAAACAAAAAACAAACTCAAAACAAATGCCAAAATGTTTGACACTCTAATTAACAGCTCCATTCGCTCTCAAGTGTACAATCAGATTTTTGGTATTTTATGAGAGTTGAATGTTACATCAATAAATGATGTCACATGAGCATAACTCTTGGGAGGGAGACAACCAAATAATGTTGAAAACACATAAGGGGCAAAATTCCTAAAAAAAGAATGGGACTAAAGTCCCACAATCGTTATAGTGGAGGATGAAAAACACAATTAAGCCAGATAAATGCACTTGAATGATCACTTTAATTTTCTCTTATTGGACAGGGATATGCCCGAGCATAAGTTTATTGAGGAGATTGTTAAACAAGTTTTGGAAAATATAAAACCTGTTGCCTTACCTATTTGTGATTACCCAGTTGGATTGGAGCACCAAAAGAAACATGTGACTTCTCTTTTGAATGTTAGGTCTGATCATACAATCCACATGGTAGGGATCCATGGGATTGGTGGAATAGGAAAAACAACTCTTGCTCTATCCGTTTATAATTTGATTTCCCATCAGTTTGAAGTTTCGTGTTTTATTGAAAATGTGAGAGAAAATTCTGAGAAACATGGGTTGACATATCTCCAAAAGATCATTCTTTCTAAAGTTGTTGGAGAGAAAATGGAGTTAACAGGTGTTCTCGAAGGAATTTCAATATTGCAACAACGACTTCAGCAAAAGAAGTTACTTTTAATTCTAGACGATGTTAACGAGCTAGAGCAATTAGGAGCTCTGGCTGGAAAACATGAATGGTTTGGTCCCTCAAGTCGAATCATCATCACAACTCGGGATAAAAGATTGCTTACATGTCGTGGGGTTGAACATACATATGAGGTGAAGGGGTTGAATGACAAAGATGCTTTTGAGTTGGTTAGATGGAAAGCTTTTAAAATTGAATTTGGTCTAAGCCATAACAATCTTTCATTCCCACAAATACATGTTTTAGAACGTGTCGTTGCATATGCTTCTGGTCATCCACTCGCTTTGGAAGTTATGAGCTCTCACTTTTATAAAAAGACAATAGAACAATGTAAAGATGCACTTGATCATTTTGAAAAAGTTCCTCATAAAAAGATCCAAATGACACTACAACTAAGCTATGATGCTTTACAGGAAGAAGAGAAAATTGTTTTTCTTAACATTGCATGTTGCTTCAAAGGATATAAATTGACAAGGGTCGAACAAATTCTTCATGCTCATCATGGTGATATCATGAAAGATCACATTAATGTGTTAGTGGAAAAATCTCTCATAAAAATAAGTGAGTCTGGTAATGTGACATTACATGATTTGGTAGAGGATATGGGAAAAGAAATTGTTACACGAGATTCACCTAAAAATCTTGGAAAGCGCAGTAGGTTATGGTCCTCTAAAGATATAATTCAAGTCTTAGAAGAAAATACGGTGAGTAATAATGATATGGAGAGTTTGACTTTTCATCTTTAACTTTGATTACGATAGCTAATGCTCAAGTTACCCTTTTAGATTTTTGCATTATTAGTATTATTAATTGTCATTGCTGTAATTTTTTTTCACCTACATTCAATGTTTGTTTTTTTGAAAGAACACATACATTCAATTATGTGTTGTCACATATTTTGATGAATTAAAAACACATGACTTGTCATGTCTTATTACCAAAACATCAATGGATGCATGTGTATAACTTTTTAACATCATACGGTCTATATAAATGTGTATAGCTTTTTAACATTTAAACGGTCTATATAAATCGAACATTTATTGAGTTTAATTCATAGATCATTGCTATTTATCTAGAGAGTTTTTATGTAATTAATATTCAAAGATCTTTCAATATGAGGTATAAAGTTCTACCTTATATTCAGTTGATTTGTCCTTTTTTGTTTATAGGGAACAAGTAAAGTTGAAATCATACATTTCGACTGTTGTATTAGAGTAGAATGGGATGGAAAAGCTTTCAAGAAGATGAAAAATCTCAAAACACTAATTTTTAGTGATCATGTGGATTTTTCTAAAAATCCCAAACGTCTTCCAAATAGTCTAAGAGTGTTGGAATGTTGCAATCATTTGAGTGGGAGGGCTTGAAGGAAAATCGAATGCGTTTTCAGAATAAAGCAGCGGATAAAAATTCGATTTTCTTTCCTTGGATCATTACGAATTAACACATGAATCAGTGATTCGATTGTTACCTCGAAGTGTGGAATCTGA
>Ga0228710_1011699_pt1 | contig 11214 bp, 7 predicted proteins | sample MedpolnodulmetaG_FD_177995 | JGI IMG/M metagenome (GOLD analysis project Ga0228710, IMG submission 177995) | Root nodule microbial communities from Medicago polymorpha collected in Santa Monica, California, United States - pink nodules | ecosystem: Host-associated > Plants > Roots > Nodule... | reverse complement strand
CTCCCATGGACCAAAAGTTTACTCTCCTTGCTCGAGCTGGAAGACAGGTAAATTTCTTTCAAATAAACGAATAAATAATGTCACTTCATGATCATATTTTCACATTATTAAAATAAATACACAAGATAATGTGAGATTTATAAATGTATGACATCCACTTCATGATGATGTTGGGGTCCCTAGTTGTCTTTATAAAGAGATATAAAAAAATGTGAAAGCATTATCGTTTTTATTTATGAATATCTTTCTAATTTGCTGAGGAAGTTATAATAACCTGTATGTGATCCATCCAGGTTCAGGAGATACATTTGAAAACATCCCTTGACCAGGAAGGTATCAAAAAGGCAATACAACGAGTACTGGAGCGTGTTCCTTGAATCTGATTGATTGCATTTCCCCCTCAGTAATAATCACAAGATTTTGTACAGCTTTCACATATATTTAAAGGTTTCAGAAAGACATAATATTAGATTCAGTAATAACTCTGTTTATTGACAATTTACTTTAATTCATTTCAGTAATTCAAAAATGCCAGCACTCTTTTTTTATTGTTATTAATCTGACAGGAAAGGTTATTAGTACACTAGTATCTTTATTGTAGCAAGTCTATTACACAATGTTTATGTTCTATGTTCAAACAAAGACCCTGGTGGTAGAAGGAGGAGGTGAATCATGTTTAAGCTCGACCTCCCTAAGTCTTGTCTCAAGACCCTTTCCTCCACCATTAGCCAATGGATGGATTCCATGTTTTGGCCCTGTCATATACTCCCTGTTCTTTCTCTCCTTCTCAAAGTCTATCCCCATACGTTCCGCACAACCTTGTACAAGGTGATCATAGAGTTGACCATCTCTGGTAAGAGCCATCATAAGTTGAGGTATCCCAAGTGGAAGTTTATCACACCTATCAACTTGCCAGAAATGGTAGACTTTACCATAAGTCTTGCAAACTTTCTCCATGTCTTTGTGCTCAATGGGTTTAGGGACATTTGGCATGAAGAGAAATCCACTCTTTACCTCGAAGAGATGAGAATGCCATAGTCGCTTCTCCTCGTCCGGTAGAGTCAGGAACAAGTTCTCAGAGATTATGTACTCAAGACCTATAAGCTTGGCATTCTTGTCGGGGCTGTCGTAGATAAGACACTGCCTCATCTCCTCGTTTTGGTGTCCACAATAGTGATGTGCCTCCACTTGCCTTGTCATGTCATGTGAGTAAAAGTGAAACCTACAAGCAAAACATTCAATATATTTTTCATAAACTTTTGTAATTAAGTGGAACAAAATTAATCAATCTAAGACTTACGCGCAAAGGTGTTGGTGGATTTTGTTGAGGGGACCAAAACTTTGGATAGTAGATGTGGCAGTCTCAAGGACAGAGGTGGTGGTTTTAGTAGGCTCGCCGGGCACATGAGGTTGGCCATTGTTGCTTGACATTTTTGCTGGATAGATTGTTGCTTCTCATCTATAGTTCTATTCTCTTAATTTGGATTAGTTAGAGGCTAGATATAATATATGCATGCATGACTTTGTCTTTGACTGTGGAAGTTGATTTTAGGAGGAATTTACTCATGCATTGACAGCATCATAGACATGCAGCTTTACGCGTGCGTGGTTGTGCATGCAGTTCTAGACGTGGCGGGATTCACAAATTTTGTGCCACTACTAGACGTGTCTTTTGTACACGATCCCTCCAACTCTCTGAACAATTCCATTATTAAATTTTGTCAAATTCTGATGAGTTTTTTTTTGTACAAAGCTAATCAAAAGGGAAAAAAAAACAAACTACCCTCTAAGAAAAAAAAGTTTTAGCAGCGTCTTAGAATATTGAGAAGATCATTCGGAGGAGAGGCATGAATTAACATATCAATGTTTTAAAAGACTCCCAATTTCACCACAAAATCCGCATTTCCATTTTCTTCTTTACGGGGTGTTAGTGATGTTGCCTTGAGAAATAATTTCTGATGAGTTTAAAGGTGTGTTTAGATTAAGTGTTTAGGAGAGGAGGGGAGGGGAGGGGAGAGTTCACTTTTATTTTTTAAATTACAAACAATGCAAAATGTTTTTTTTAAAAAACAAATTAAGTGTTTTGGATGTATTATATGATCATTTATTATGTTGTTAGTTCAATTTTCTAAAAATCAATTTATAATATCCGAAATTTAAAAATAAAAAAGAAAAGTAAACCCTCCCTTCTCTTCTTCTCTTAAACCCCCCATCCAAACACACCCTAAAGGTATTGTTTAGACGGTGTAAAGAAATAACTTTTGTATGAGAAATTGTGTTTTTAACTAGTATGGACACTAATCCTAAAAAAAAAAAGCTAGTATGGACACTCGTGCTAGGTACATGCTAGAATTTCGTCATATCTGAAGGATATATTATTATGGTATATAAATGTCAACATTCAATAAAAGAGTGAAGGTTGAATATGAATAAGTGAAAGAAAAACAAATTGATACTTAAGTCTTAAAATTTTGGATGAAGATATTGTAGCATTCTCACCTGTGTGGTTGCTCTTTCTCAAACGTATCGATCCACACCAGCGTTGGCTCCTCGAAAGGACAAACAATGGTATGATATCCCGGTTCAACATTACAGGGGAGTGAGAGTGGTTCTTGCTGGTGGGTCACAGACACAGAGAGTCTAACACTTGATGAAGAGGTGTTAATGAGTCAAATGTGACTTAAAATTTCATATTGTATGGAAGAGTAGATGTTGAACAACATATAAGTGTGATGACCCATGTCTAATGTCTAAAGACTTTAGATGAAGATTTGAGTTCAATCTCACTTGTGTGGTGACTCTTAACCTAATTCAAATATAGAACTCATTTTAAGCTCCTTTGGAAGTCTGAACATTTTAATAATCTGTTTTTGTTAGTTTTTGGATGTAATTTGTTTAATTTTTTTTTACCTTAAGTTATATTTTTTAAATGCCATTAGATTTCATTAAAAAAATAATTTTTCAACCTATATTATTTCAAATTCCTTCACTTTTGGTCTTTGATGAGATCTGACAATAGAAAAATATAGACGTGTTTTGCTGAGTTGATAAAATACATACTAATTATACATTTTAAATTTATGCGGTGTTTTTTAATAATCTTCAACTGCTTCAGTAAATCATAAAATTACCATTATCTAACTCTATTCCTTATACTCTCACAGATAAAACACACACGCCTTACTTTTTTCACTTATCATTTCTCTCAAGTTCAAATTCCTTTTTAATTTTTTTTATACTTTACTTTCACTCTTCTCATGAAAGAAATGAACAAAAAATCTCTCTATAAAACTGCTGCCAACCCATATTTTTTTCCATGTTCCTTTGACCTTATTTTTCCATCTCACGGATTACGAGTCTCACACTTAAGGGAGAAATGTTAATGTGAAATGGGTGAGTTAAAATTCTACATTGGATGCAAGAGTATATATTGATAACATATACGTGAGATGACGAATATACCTAATGTCTTAAGGTTTTAAATGAAAATATGGCGTCAATACCACTTATGGGGTTTCTCTTAGTCAAATGTGATGATCTAATCTATTGTAGCCTCCGTCGAAACTGAACATTATGATAAATTTTTTTCGTTTTTGGATTTCGTTCCCTTTCATATAATTTTTCTTTCCAACTTCTACTATATCAAATACCTTCAATTTTGGTATTTACTGGGATCTGACAATGATGGAAAAATGCAGACATTTTATGTTGAGTTGACAAAGTTCATGCTATTAGACATTTTAAAATGATGTGGCGTTTTTTAATTCAATATATTTTTTTGGTGAAATAATTACTCATAAATCTCCAACTCCTTCAACTAATCAATAAAATTACCAATAACTCACTCTATTCTTAATACTTCCACCGACAAAACATAAACTACTTCATTTCTATCATCTTCAAATTTATTTTCCATGTTATTTCTTTTTCTAATTTTTTTTTCTCTCTGTTCATGAAAGAGAGGAACATAAACCTTCATCCATGAAACCACTATCAACTCAGTTTTTTGACCATGTTGTGCCTCAGCCTTACCTTATACGGCTATGTCACCAGACCATAGACGCAAGAGTTTCGCACTTATACCACAGACACAAGAGTTTCACACTTATGTGAGATATGTTAATGTGTCAATTGTGGCTTAAAGTTTCACATTGAATGCAAGCGTAAATGTTGAGAAACATATAAGTGAGATGACCATAGAGCAAGGACCGGTCTGGTCTAGTGGTAAACAAAGTAAAGAAAAAGGTAATATCTCAGAAGCAACAAACTCAACAGCGACAACCTAAGGATAATCCTCAGGGTATTGGCTCATCTAGGTCATTTGATGCACATACAGATTAGACATTGCCGACACATGTTACAAATGAATTGGAAATCACTACACAACAAGCTTAACTAGCAAAAACATTGGTTGTTGCGACAATCCAGTCACACACGCAGAAACTGTTGAAAACCGTCCCACCGGGCTGTCAGGTAACTTTTTCCATATGCAACTCACGAATGTCTCGGATGAAGTCGTGAGGGATGATCTGAGTCGACAGGATCAACAGTCAATTCTTACTCTTGCCACAAAAAGTGTTCCAGATGTTAGTAAGATTATGGCTGCTCCTAATGCTCTGGTGGATCCTACTTTACAAAAGGAAATGATTTTTTATGAAGAATTGGTTAGCACAAGCTGCAGATACCGAAGTTACTTTCACACTTTATCTGACGAAGAAGCAGAAGAAAAATCTAAGTAAACTCAATTCCTACAACACTCATTCAAAGGGTGAACTTAGGGCGGTTGAGCATCACCTTCTCTTATCGGGCCATCTTTTCTTCCTTTTTTTTTGTTTTTTTTGTTTTATGTTTTTGAGGGATTTCGTTTGGCCCCCTCTTGTGTGTGTACATATATTTTTCCCTTTTTTTAATGATATATTATGAGTAGGGGGCATATGATGGACATATCTGTCCTTCAGACACACCTTGATGTCTCACCTATCTCTTGGCCTATATAAAAAAATGATCATAGATCCAATGTCTTAAGATTTTTGGTGATAATGTGATGTCAATCTTAGTTGTAAAGCTGCTCTTAGTCTAGTATGATGATCAAACTTATTGTAAGCTTCCTAAAAAAAAACATAGGAAACATAAGAAAAGCTAAACAAAGAAGAATAAATAGATAGAAAAAGTTGTGAGTATATAGGGATTAAAATAAAATAAAAGGGGGATGAAAAATCCTTCATATATATTTTAATTGATATGTGATGCATCTCTTATTTTCTCTTGATTGCCTTCCATGTCTATAATAAAGATCCGGTAAAAAAACAAATAACATATAAACACCAAAAGAAAAACGAAAAGAGAATATGAATAAGAAAACAACATAAGAAATCACAATAAAACAATAAAAATAAGAAATAAAAGAAAAGAGAAATGAGGTTGAAAACAATGATTTTTTATGGGAGGAACGTGTATATGAAAATAATAAAAAAACAAATTGTCTATATACGAGAAAAAAATTAGGACATGATCAATTTTGATTGGCTAATGAAAATCAACGACTCATGATCTATTTTGATTGGCTAATAAAAAATAAACGAGTCAAGATCTATTTTAATTGGTTGATAGAAAAACATTAAATGAGACGGAGAATAGAAAGATATCACGTGTACTATTGATATTTAGGAAGACACTTGTATTATATAAAGATAAATATTTTTTTTACGATATTGAATAGAGATATATTATTAACTTTTTAATGATTAATTACATCTCTATCTATATTTACATTATAAACATTTGTATTCCTTCAAATCAACACTACACATGATATATTCACTTTACACATCTCATTTAATGCTTATATATTTTGTTTTGTATAAATTGAAAATTACAGTGTATAAATATAATATTTTATAATAATTCAAATTATTACCTATTTTGAAAGATTATTGTTATTTGAACATTTATTTGTCTGACAATCAAATAAACAATGTTTTTTCAAAGAAAAGTATATATTAACACAAACACTCGGTTTGTTTCTACGGTGAATCTAGTCTAAACCAGGTTTTGAGTAACGCTTCATACTAAAGCTTCTATTTTTTCACGTTTTTGAAACATTGGGAAGTGGGAATAGTGCATTGGAAAGCAGTTTTCAGCTTCCAAACGCCTTCCCAAACACACACAAAATCAAAGTAATAAAGATAAAGTAAAAATATAATGTGAACATGAGAAAAAGTTATCACAAAAGTTGTTACTATAAAATAGTTGTAAAAATATCATTTTTCATTTTGAAAATCCAATCAAAACCCTAAATCCTCTATTCTATCCCTCCTCTTCTTCGCCGCCATCAACAACAACGCGAATTGGTTCCGTTGAAATGGCTATCTTCTCTGCAACCCTAGGTTCCTTCGGTGCCATCTCCTTTCTCTCATCTTCACAATCACAACAACACGACCCTTTTTCTTCTTCCATCGTCAATCCTTTCAATTTCCCTAAATGCCCTCGCAAGTTACCACCACCTTGCCAGTTGCACCATCGTCATCATAATCATCACAATTCTAAAATCATGGTATCTAGTAGTAGTAATAATACTCATTTTGATGAATTCGACAGTGCTCTTCTTCAACGCCCTTTTGATCCTGACTCTCACGATTTTCTTCGTCAAGCCAGGGTCTGTATTTCTTCAATTCATTGCTTTTTATGTTTCTTAATCCTATCAACGGAGTACTTTTATTATTCTTTAAGTAATTTTCTATCTATTTAGGGATTAAGTAATATAGATAGGCCTTTTCCGGTTTTGTACTTGTAAATATTTTTAGTTTTCGTCAAGATTTTTTGGTTTTGGACAAATTTCGCCACCTGTAATTTGAGCAAATTTCGGTTTACCCCCGTAATTTGAGCAAATTCCGGTTTTCCCCATGTTAATTTGAGCAAATTTTGGTTTACTATTACCCCTGCCATATGGATTTTGTAAAGTCAAAATTTATGAAGGTCCAAAACCAGAAATCTTTCAAATTACAAGGACGAAAAAAATAAATAAATAAATTTACATGATGGAAAACCAGAAATGACCTATATTATCCGGGTAAAGCGCTATTAACCATAAAATTTATGGATTCCTCAACCAATGCCCTGGGGCACCGGTTAGCAAGATCCACTTAGGAGAATATTATTATTTTTGCATGCTTTATAACATATGTTATGTTAGTGTGTGTTTGGTCATGCGGGGAGTAAATTTGAGTAAAATTGATTTTAAGTGTAAAATTGATTCTGGCTAAAAATGGCTAAAAATGAGTCGAGGTAAAATAGTGATTTATGTTTGTATACATTCATGGATAAATGAGTTGAACAATAAATGTGAGTGTAAAAACCAATTTTAGAACGAGAAGCTCCAATCTGTAGCTTCTAGTTAGAATCAATTATACACATCTAGAATCAATTATAACCAAACATATGCTTAGTTAGTTGTCCAGTCTCGGTGATTGCTTGCTGCGGTATTTAATTTGAAGGGAATTTATGTTGTAACTTGTGACTTAGCAAGTAATTGAGTCTAAATAAAGCTACTACCAGTTTTGCATTGTTTATAGGGAAAAAAAAACCAAGTCATATAGTAAAAAGAGGTAAAAGAGTTCATAAAGAGTGTGTGTGGTTTTGTAATTATAAGCTACATCTAATATAAAAACCTAATATTAATGTCACTACACTACTATATCATGTGTTGTGTTTGCCAACCAGGGTTGGTACTTGGCACAAATGGTTGAACTTTTTGGTTCATGTTCGAAACTTCGACATTGGTAGTTTATTGCAAATCCTTGCTGACATTGCTTGTGATTCTCTATGGTCTTGCACGAGAGTGCGTCTCTCTTGATCTAAATTTAAGTTTAAACTCCTCTAAAATGTGTCGTGTTCTAATACTTAATTTATGCGATGAAGTAGAGATCGTCAGATTGGAAGGCTGCAAACACATATAGAGACAGTGGACTCATTTACCATGGTAGGGTCGAGGGTTTTAATACTGGAGGCCTGCTGGTTCGGTTTTACTCTATCATGGGCTTTCTCCCGTTCCCACAGCTGAGCCCCGTGCATTCATGTCAAGGTATCTATCCATATGTTCTTCCTTAATGCTTTGGTTTTCACAACCTATGATACTATATCGATGCCATTTAGTCACTTAATTGTGCGGACTGTGGATACATTTGAGTTTCTACAATTTAATCATAATAGTAGTTGCAATTGCCACTACTGACTTATTGCAAATTTGATCCTTTTCTGTTCAGAACCAGATAAATCTATCCAAGAACTCGCAAGACAGTTGATCGGTTCCATCTTATCAGTGAAGGTATTTACATTATTTTACTACCATATACCTTTTTTTTCCTGCGAATCCAACCCTATTTGCGGCTTCTCTATCTATTAGTCCAGCTGAAGCTTCGGCATAAAATAATCTTTGTTCCCTGAATCTTGAAAACTAATGTATATTCTTGCGGTGCAAGAGCCATATGATTTGAGCCATTTCAAGCACTATCTGAACCTTGAAATCTTGCAAACTCTTAAAAGGAAGTATTTAGTGCTTCCTGCATCATTTTGGTACCATAATCTGTTGTTTATGCTGAATTAGGTGCACTTTCTTTTGACTTTAGGTAATTATAGTAAACGAGGAGACACGGAAATTGGTCTTATCTGAAAAGGAAGCTACATGGTTTAAATATTCAAAACATGTCAACATAGGGGACATTTTTGAAGCAAGAGTCGGTTTTGTTGAGGACTATGGTGCTTTTGTTTATCTGCGCTTCCCTGACGGTAACTACTATGCAAACTTTGTATGTTTATGGCATACTTTTTCACTTTATCATGGAAAAGTCACAAGTGACATCACAGAATGCTGCAGGTCTTTATCACCTTTCCGGACTAGTACATATCTCAGAAGTGTCGTGGGATCCAGTTCAAGATGTAAGAGACTTCTTAAGAGTAGGTGAAGAAGTGAGGGTCAAAGTTATTAGTATTAATAGGTAAGTTTTCCAATATTTATGCCTTCTAAAGTAATAGTCTATTATTATTTGTTTTTTATAAGCAGTAGATTTCTATTATAAATGTTTGCTTGAAGACTAAATATATGTTGTAGCATCATTGCTTGTTGGTTGCCCAATTTCCGTTATAGTAATTAACTATGTTTTTGGCTTTAAATATAGTGAAGCTATGTGATTTTCTTTGTCTCAAACCGACTCTCAGTTTCTAAGCTGTTGAGTGCATACAAAATCTAACTTTTTTTGAAATTTAACTTTTCTTTACAATAATGAGGCGACAAAGATCAAACTCTACACTATGTTTGTTTACAGAGACTCTAATACCATGTCATAAACTCTCCTAGAAAAGTTATTAGGTGAAGGCATGTGAATGGATTTTATATCGAACATGCATGTTGACTTTTTTTGCCATTTAATCTTGCAGTGTAAAAATGAGGCTTACACTGTCAATGAAACAGCTAGAAGAAGATCCAGTGCTAGAAACTCGGGACAAAGTATTACCTCAGGTTTGTATAAACTAAATGTGTACAGAGTACTCCCTCCGTCGCTTTTTATAAGTACTCACTACATATTTCACATATATTAAGAAAAATTGATTGTGTAATTAACATGGACATTTTGTGTATGATAATTACTATGTTATGTATAAATGTATTTAATATTTGGTTGTCAAATTCGAAGACAAATTAGTAGTATTAATTAGTGTTATGTTTTGAAAAATAAATAATAAACACACCTACTAATTTGAAAGGAGGGCTTGTATTTAGGGACACTTTTTTATACCAAAATATGCTTATAATTAGGACTACTACATTCCTATTTAGAATGTATGCATGAATATGGGTATCTGAAAACACGTCTGCGTGAATATGTGGGGATGTGAGTACCTAAATGTGTGTATGAAAGTGTACGTGTATCTGTGTATGAACATTTTTGTATCTCCGAGTTTCATTTTGCAGGATGGTTCAGCTGTTCCCAATTCTTTCAGCAGTGCCACTAGCAGTCCCATCGATCTCCTACCGGGGCTGGATACTATTCTTGAAGAGCTATTGCAAGAAGATGGGTATGTTCCTATCACTGTTTGAAGTATTTAACTACTTGGAATATCCAAAATCAGAGATACATCCATCCCTTGCCCCACACGGTTTCAATATTTCTTTTGATAAAATGATAATATATTATTACAAAGAAAGGATAGATAGTAATAATGCCTAAGGGATAAGAAAATGCCAAAGTGGCTCAAAAATGTAAACAGCTGCTTGATCTATACCAGAAACTGAAATTTTTTCCTAATAAAAAAAAACCATGCCTTATCCCATTACACAAGACATCCTTGATTGCTGCGCGGGAAAGAGTTGACAAATAGATTCAAGAAAAGGTAGATAGGCATGTTATGACGGGGATTAGTAGGCATACAGGAAAATCAGGGGAGGACTAAATTATGAAAAGATGGTGGAATCTTGGTGTTAGATTGATTGATTGTTGAAAAGATCAAGTCCAGTAAAGAGAACAGATCAGTAAGTTAGAGTTAAAAGGTGATCAAGTAAGACTATAGACAAACTCTTAGAGATAGAACTAGAATTAAAAGGGGTGTATTTAGAGATGATTTATGATAGGGTATTATATTATGTCATTTGATTACCATTTTTCTGGAAACTGCTTGCTCTATTACATAACTCCTGTTACAGTTGGAAGATTTCTCCTTACCCTACAAGCTAAGGAGATGGTTGAAATCTAATACAAAACAATTAATGATAATTGATACTCTATGCTATAATTGTAAATGAGAGCTTTCTTTGCTAACTCATCATTACACTCATTGGCTACTCTAGTAAATACCAGTCTACACCCGAATTGTCTGAATCACCCAACAATATGTAGTTTTGTTGATAATTGCTGCTCTTTGGTCACTGAACCTAAGACCTGCTCTGATCCTTTTACTTACAAAACTTGTGATGTATGTAGTTTAAAGTAATTAGTAGAATATTTTCCACCATAATATAGTTCCATCCACCTTCATTGTTTTCCTTATTACGAAGTACGAGCTGAACAAATCTTGTACATTCATTGAAAAAATTTAATATTGATGCCACATAAATTTTGTTATTCTTGTGTACAATATGTAATGAGTTACATAAGATGTTGAACTAACTAATTTATCTTGTTGAAATCCATAATAATATAAAGTATATATGACAAGTGATGA
>Ga0228710_1011696_pt1 | contig 11216 bp, 4 predicted proteins | sample MedpolnodulmetaG_FD_177995 | JGI IMG/M metagenome (GOLD analysis project Ga0228710, IMG submission 177995) | Root nodule microbial communities from Medicago polymorpha collected in Santa Monica, California, United States - pink nodules | ecosystem: Host-associated > Plants > Roots > Nodule... | reverse complement strand
TTTTTTTTTTAGAAATATATATATATATATATATATATATATATATAAAGAAAACAACCCCTTTTAGCTCTTTTGGATTGGTTGTTTCTTTTCAAAAATGCCCTCAATTTTTAATATTAATAACACATGTAACAAATAGATAAGAATAAATTTAAATATTAAAAAAATTTCCAAATTTTTTTAGTCCTCAATTTTTAAATATTAAAAAATATTCTTAAATCTGTAACACATCGTAAAAAAAATTCTGGAATAAAATTTTCGAAAAAAAATCTGAATTTTCCTAAATTTTTAAATAAATTTGTATCCAGATTTTTAAAAATAAAAATATTTTCCAGATTACTTTTTTGTTGACAAAATTTAAAAAACTTCTTTTTCAAAAAAAAATCTATTTTAAATTTCGAAAAATATATATTTCCAAATTTTTGAAAATAATTTGAATTTTTTTTTCGAAATAAAATTTTGAAATATATATTTCAAAATTTTCAAAAATAATTTTAAAATATATATTTTTCGTAAATTATAAATTTTGGAATTTTCGAAAAATAATATTTCAAAATTTTAAAAAATTTTGGAAAATATTTTTCGTAATAAAAAAAATCCTGAATTTTTTTTAAAATTTTACAAATTTTTTTATTTTTTTAAAAAAAAAGGCACAAATGTCATGTGTACCTTTAAAAAATGATAAACAAAATTAATTATACAGTCAGCACGCCACATAATCAGATATGCACAATCAGCAAGTCACTCAGCTCGCCACGTCAACAATTCTGCACAGTCACATGGGTCAGGGGCTAAAATCAAAGAATCTTATTTTACAGGGTTGAAATCTAAACTTTTTTTTTACAGGGGGTAAATCAGAACTCGCCCAAATTACAGGGGGTAAAGACATATTAACCCATTCTTTTATCTTAAATTTTAATTTTTAGATGCCATTTCTTTTGATGCTATTTTTTTATACAACATTCATTATTTCAATACCCTTCACTTTTGCCATTTGGTGGGATTTGACAATTGCAAAATATAAATGCGTTATGCAGAGTTAACAAAATAAATTCCTATTAGAAATTTTATGTAAAGATGTTGTGTCAACTTCACTTGTGTGGACTATTTTGTTAGTGTGTGTTTGTCATTTGTTTAATTTTTTTATAGTAAAATTTATTTTTTGGATGTGATTCACTTGCTTGCTATTTTTTTATTCAATCTCTATCATTTCAAACTATTGCATATTTGGTCTATGGTTGAATGTGACAATAAAAAGATCTCGATGTGTTATTCTAAATTGGTGAAATACATGTTTAATATACATTTTTAAATGACGTGTTGTTTTTTAATTTAGTCTAATTTTTTTTAAAATAATCATCCAAAAATCTTCAACTCTTTCAAAACTAACAAATAAGTGGAAAAAAATCATACTTAGGTAAAAAAATCATAGTTGAGGGAGAAAATAGTATGATTTATTGAGGGTCAGTTAAAGCCAAACATTGGATAAACCATTCATTTTGATACTATTTTTTTTATTCAATCTTCATTATTTCAAATTCCTTCATTTTTGTTCTTTGGTGGGATCAGATAATGGAAAAATATAGACGTGTTATGATGAATTAACAAAATGCATGTGGTATCAATGCCACTTATGTGGTTGTCTTAGCCTAATATGATAATTCAATCTATTGTCGGCTCCCTTGCCCGCCGAAGTTATGATATTATGCTTATCTATTTTGTTAGTGTTTGGATATCAATTATATAATTTTTTTATCTTCAAATTTATTTTTTGGATGTCATTCACTCTTACGCTATTCTCTTTATTCAACCTATATTATTTATATTTCCTACACATTTTATTCCTTGGTCAAATAATTACCCAAACTTCTCTAACTCCTTCAACAAACCCATAAAATTATCAGCAATTTACTCTATATTCTTTATACCCTCATGAACAAATTAACCACACTATCCTTAGCTAAGAGATTTTTTTTTTAATCTAGCTTCACCTCACATATGTGTTTTTTTAATAAGCTTTAGTGGGTGATTTGCGTCATTGATGTGTTAGTCTCTGCACACAAGGACATATATTGAGTTGTTAACAAAACCAAAACAATTTAGTTTCCCAAAAAAATAAAAATAAAAATTCAAATACATTTTACAATTTTAAAACATCGTTTTTTTTAAAAAAAAATTATCAACTTGTACTATGATTCATATATTTGTGTGCAATGAGATTACAAAGTTACAACTACATGGTTAGAAGAGAGAGTTTGTTTGGTGAATAAAAATGTGAGTATACTCAAAATGAAAAAAAAATAGTGATGAAAAAAGAGGAAATGAGGAGAAAATGACTTGATAAGAATATAGATGCACATTATTGAAATCTTAGCACATATTTCTATTGATCATTAGTAAATGGGAAAGTGATTTTTTTTTTTTTACAAAAATGGGAAGTAATTTAAATATTATAATAAATGTGCATTAATGCATAGTTGGCAAGTTATTGCAAAATTTGAAAAGAAAAAAGAGAAACATCTTCAAATTGGTAGGCAAAATATTAATGTCGATTTTATGGATATGCAGTTAGTTAGACATTTACCTGAACTATTTTATGGACATGCAATTACTTTGAAATTATTGATTTGTTTTAACAATTCAAGTGGAAAATATATCAAAATAGATAAATTTAGCTTTATTGGTGGAGCGATTGATTTCCATTTATTTTCATATTTGAAATTTTGAATTAATATATTGATATTTATTGCATTGATTGTAAAATCTCAGCTAAAAAAGAAATGTATCCTCCTATTAAAATAGTTTTTCATATATTAAAGATTGTGCTAAATTGGTAATATATATTTTCTGAATGAGTCATAGTATTTCACTTTTCTATTGAAAGGGACTCAGAGCATTTATATTATATTCTACTTGTTATGGAATACTACCCTTCATTTGTAGGTGGATTCTAAGGTGGTTTATGATATTCACGTAAAAATTTAAAATTAAGCGTGATTTAAAAGTTAAAAAAAAGCATCTAATTTAAGTTACTTTATTCTATTCTTAATTTTTTTTTAAATGATTTTTTTTACAAAAGGGAAATAAACCCAAGAGACTTATAGCTGGCCCTCAAGTATTCCTTTAATTATGCATTAGGAGTTTTGGTTTTCCAATCTTTAATATGCATGTGTTCAGGGGGAGTAGTGGAATATTCTTGTTATTAGTCACTCATAGGTTGTTATTTTGAGGGGGAGTGATACTATGATGTGTGCTCGTAATTGTTCAAGCTGTGTGACAGGATGTGGAGTAGGATGTTTAAACATCTACATGTCAGTACTCTGTAGGTATGAGAAATTTATTTTTTTCCTTGCTGATGTGTGATAGGTGTTCCTGTCTGATGTGGTAACGAATGTTGGAACATCCAATCCTGTGTGGGAATTTTTTTCCCTGATCTGATGATTGTAGCATAGGAATTTATTTTTCCTTTGCTTGTTTTGTTCTTGTGAGATATTGCTACTTTCTTATCCGCTGATGCATGTCTCTGATGTAAGTAATACCTATTTTTCTCTTAACCAAGACTCTGTTAAGAGTATGTTTCATCTCTCTTCATGTCTGTTTGGTTCAAGTTGTGACTGAAGAATCTGTGAGGTATTCCTTTGTTTTTGTGCACATTGTTGAATCTCTTTAGTGATATTATTTTACTGCTTCTTCTCATTGGATGTTTTCTCTGGAATTATTCTTTGAAACGTATTTTTCTTCTTCATGGCTAACTGTTTATGATGATTTGAAGAAGTGTACCTACGGTATCTCTTTAGACTATACGCGCTGGCCATTTCTTCATAGGTGTGTGTTCATGTTATCTGAAGAAATGGAAGTTTTGTATCCCTATGCTTTTTATAATTGCCCTCAATTTGTTTTAGCCAAAAATTTGCCAAAGGGGGAGATTGTTGGGTATTTTTATTGGTTGCACTATTGCTGAAACAAATATCCATGATTGTGATATTGGATGCTATGTTCCAACATGGTTTAGGCATTCTGTAAGATGTTGGACATGATGTTCCAACATCTTGGCATGGTTCAGTGTGCCCTGTTTTATGTCTGAATATATGCGTGCTTTATCTTATTAAGGAATCCACGTCCTCATATCTTGCTGACCAAGCAACGCGCATATCTGTTCAGAATCAGTTGTGGTATTCAAGACCATATATGTAAGCACATATTGCTTCTGTATATAAGGAAGACTTCAAGACCTAATTTGGTATTCAAGCCGTCATTCTAAAAGAATAGTTTTTAGGGTTTTGAGTCGTGTTCTTTGTGTGTTCTTCTCATGTATCATGTTGATGCAAGTCTAGGACTGTTTGTTATTTGTGAGTCTGTCTTGTATCACCTTGATACATGTTAAGGACTGTTTATTGAGTTGTAACTCGTGTCCTACACCAATGATTTGAAGTAAGGTTGTAGTTTGTGTTTGAATCTAATAATCACAGCGGCTATGATTGATTGTAGGATAGTGAGTTGGGATCTCAGATCTAGGAGTTCCTAGGTTGAAGTCTAGACGGGTAGGTCCTAGGTCTTAAGTTGTAAACGTGGTTTACTGAGAACTTTAGAATAAGGACTACACTGGTGGATTTCCTTCCTGGCTTGGTAGCCCTTAGAGTAGGTGTGTTTGTCACTAAACTGGGTCAACAAACCCTCTGTGCCTTTTAGTTTCTTGTCATTTATTTTCTTGCTATTTTATGTTTGTTAGCATCATGTTGGAACATTAGACGCAACATCTGTTTTCTGTGTTTTTGGTGTTGGAAAATTGCATAGAACATCGTAAAACTAGTGCGCTAGAATTTCATACCTGTTTTCAAGGTGATATGAAAAATCACACTGAAACGCCCGTTACGACCATGACATAAAGCCGATACAACCGTGAAACTCTGTTACGAATGCGACACACTATTACGGAAGAGAAAAACACAACACCTTTCATAAGGAAAAATAGATAATGAGAGACTATGATGAGCCAATAATATCTCATATTCCTTTCATCGCTTATTTTCGTGTTGTAATGTTGTAATTATTATATTTATTTTAACCATCTTAAAATATATAAATTAATAGTTCCATTTAAGTTATTATACACTATATGATAGAATAAATGATTGAATAATATTTGTGCATTGTTGTGATTAATTCACACCGCGATGACCGCAATATGTGACGCAACATCCGTAACAGCCGAAATCTCGACAACCTTAACACGACTGCGAACGAAACCGCGACCGTTGTTTAAAACCTTGAGCATACAAAGAACATATAATCAACTAAACATGAATTAATAATAGAATTAAAAGAGATGGTTATGTTACCAACAGAGTGTTAAGCGGCACACATTAGCTGAGATGAATCATTTCTGAAATCCAGTCATGGTGGCGAAGGAACCATCGATTTCCCTCTTATGTCAGATTGACGATCCTCAAATTGTCCTTGTTCTCTAGTCATGTATCACCTTCATCTTGTTTTTTCTTTTCTTCTCTCCCAAATCCAAGCCAGTCACGACAGATGAAAGGAAGGCGACATTCGAAATGTTCGTCAGTGACACTTTACGGTGGAGTGCTTGAGACGAGAGGGTTTATTTGTGGGTTTGGGGAGGAAGAGATTTGGGAATTAAGTGAGAGTGAAAGTGTGTGAGAGAGAGAGAGCTTTAAGAGAAATGAAGAAGCATGAACAACAATCAATGAATTGTTGAGTGACAAACAAATAGAGCAGATTAAGTGTTGCAGACACCAAATCGCCCTATACCTTGCAAAACGTGTGCTCAGTCCTTTTTGATGATGTTCCATTCAAAAGTAGCAACTTGGTAGCAAGTTATGGCAAAAGGCACTGCATAAAGCAAAGGCCAGCAATGTAATTTTCCCATTCAAACCTTTAGAGTGTGTTTGGATGGAGGGTTTAGAAGGGAAAGAGAGGGGAGGGTTTACTTTTTATTTTTAAATTACGGACACTGTGAAATGTTTTTTAAAAAGTTAACATATTAACATGATAAACGGTCATATAATACTTCAATCACGCTTGATTTATTTTAAAAAAACATGTTATATAATCTGTAATTTAAAAAAGAAAATTGAACCCTCCCCTCCTAAACCCTCAATCCAAACAAACCCTAGGGTTTTGGAGCCCAAGGAGCTTGCAGCTTAAATTGTGAAGGGTTGGATAGGGTTTATATACGGTTGGATAGGGTTTTCTTGCAGACCTGTACTCCTTTTATATTATTAAGATAAGATAAGATAAATCTCTTGTAAAAGTCAGATGCATGCACCACAACCCTATATAGAAACAAAAAGAAAGTTTACATGTCTGAAAGGATTTTTTTTTTTTAAAAAAAGGGTTAATACCGTTTTTGGTCCCTGTAATATTAGCGAATTCTGGTTTTAGTCATTGTAAAAAAAAAATTAGATTATGTCCTTGTGATTTCTGATTCCTCCACTTTTGATCCCTCATTTAACCACGTCAGCAAAATATGCATACATGACATGTGAAATAAGGGACCAAAATTGGAGGAATTTGATATTATAGGAACCGAAAGTGGAGGAATATGAAATTACTGGGACGTAATTTCAGCAGATTCTGCTGACGTGGTTATATGAGAGAGTAAAAGTGGAGGAATATGAAATTACAAGGATAGAATCTAAATATATTTTTTTACAGGGACTAAAACCGGAATTCGCTAATATTAAAAGAACCAAAAGTAGTGTTAACCCAAAAAAAAAAAAGTCTGAAAGGAAATTACACATGTTTACCAACAACTTCATATTTTTGACTTACTTATAGCGGTTGAAAAGTGTCTTAAAATATATTTTTGGGCATTATGTTAGTTAATGCCCACTTAAAATATTGTTCTAAAACGTAGTAAATATTTGTCATCGCGAATTTAACTTAGTTGGTAGGGACTATGCATAATATATCAACATTTCAATTAAAATAAGATATTACATTTTCCTTTCATTGTAATATTATAATTAGGGTTAAATATGTTTTTGATCCCTACATTTTATGCGATTTTGAGAATAGTCCTCACATTTCAATAAATGTTTTTAAAATCCTTATATTTTTCCTCCGTTACCGAAATTGGTCCCTGTCGTCTATTTTATTAACAGAACGTTAATATGGCAATGAGTGGGACCCATTTTTTTGTCTTATGTGGCAGATTTAATTATAAAAAAAAAAAAAAAAATCCAAATTTAGTCTAATAAACCAGACAACATTCATCTTCTACATCTTTCTCATCTTCATTCTAGAATCATCTTCATCCTTTTCTTCTCTTAAACCAAACAAAAATCTAAAAACAACAAGCTAGTAGTAACAACAACAACAACCTCAATGAATTTCTTCCCTCTCATACCCCAACAACAAACCAATTTTGGTCAACACCACCACTGATATTCATAATCATAGATATGCTACACACACTAGCTCTTTTAATTTCACTTCTACGCAAACAAATAAATCCTCATGGACAATAAAAGAATCATCAAATCTTTTTCTTCAAGTCCTCTTCTTTTCAGAGGAAACGCTGAATCACATTCACAACACTGTGATTCTTCTGATGATGTTGCCTCCACTCATGAACAACACAGACATAAGATTACTCCTTCTTCTTCTATACCACCTCCTACTCTCACATTTACCACCCTCGTTGTTGTTTTTGGATCTTACGTTTTTGGAACTGCTGTAAGTTTTTCACCATTTTCTTTCTAACTTTATAACAACACAATCCATTACATACCCCAACAACAAACCCACTCATCCCATCATCATCTCTCAGAATCAGTCAAAGCTAGATCTTAAAAATTACTCGCGTCGTTGTTTTCAGATGATGATTCTGGGAATTATGCAGGAAGATGGATGTGTGTATGAAAGAGAAGGTGAACGATGATGATGATTTTGAGAATTATGCAGAAAAATACAATTGAGGACAGTGGCGGGTGGTTTTCGGCGGCGACAATGGAGGAAGTTAGGGGTTTCCGAGTGGATGTGGAGAGATGACTGAGTTGTACACCAGAAGAGGAAGGGATGGGGTGGTGAAATAAAATACCTTTGATGGGGTGGGTGTCGCAAAAGCTAAAGGGATGATTGGTTATGAACTAGAAAGGAACTTGCAGCAACAATGGCTGGAAAAAAAAGATGAACACGGGTCAAACCCAATGAATCGGGTCAAATCAAATCATTTGACCCAAACCCGTTTTAGTTTTTACAATGAATATAAAATAAAATAAAAATATTGCCACGTCAGCATTATGTTTGCTTATTAGGCAAAAATAGACGGCAGGGACCAATTTTGGTAACGGAGTAAAAATGTAGGGATTTTAAAAACATTTTATTAAATGTAAGGACTATTCTTCAAAGTCTCTCTAAATGTAAAGATCAGAAACATATTTAACCCTTATAATTATCGTCAAATGAGACATTGTCACTTACTGATTCATCAAACTTTCATTGTAATATTGTAATTATCGTCAAATGAGACATTTACACTTACTACTGATTCATCAAATTACATGAACATGCTATTTTTTTCACACATGTGGTTCCTTGCACTAGTGTCAAGGTACCTTGATTTTTCGTTGATTCTTTCATTATTTTTGTGAGCTAGCAGCATTGTTTAAAAAAAAAAATCTCATCATTTTCTTCCACGTAGTTGGTATTTTCCTCGACTCTATTCTTGAAAAATCAACATTATGAAGCGTAATGGTTAAACTCTTGACAATTATAAAATTGAATTTGTGATTTGTCCTACGTTTTGATTGATTATCATATACCATGTTCTCTTGTTGAGGTTTCTCCTTTCTCATAATTCTTGTTAGTCAAATTTGAGCCCAGTCCACCGTTTCCACGTCCATATTGTGCTTGAGCGCAACCTGGTCCCAACTTTTACCTTAAATTTTTTGACTTCTCTCATTTCTTTCAATTTATCCATTCTTTTAAGTTTTATCTCAATGAGTTTTTCCCTAATCTATTTCTTCTTGTTGTGCTTCTTCTCATAAATTTGCAATGACCTTGAATTTTCTCTATTGTCATCGTCTCTAAATACTTGGTTTCCTCGATTGCCTCAAGAATATTCTCCAATTTGGGAGCCAATGAGAAGAGTATTTTCTCCATAATTCTCACATATTCTAACATCTTACCATTTCTTTGTAATTGAATTGAAACAAAGATAACTCTTGAAAAATATTAAGAAATAATCTATGATCTTTTCATATGGAAATGTTCAGACCCGCCTCTTAGAGTCTGGAGACATACCTTCTTTACTTTGTCTTCTCCTTTGCAAGATGTTTAAAACTTTCCCATGCCTCATTAGCATATGTTGCATTTGAATTTTTCTCAAACTCATCTTCATACAATGCTTGGTAGATGTGGAAGAGTATATTTATTGAATCATTCCAAATATATATTTAAGCTTACGTTCAGGAATCCTTATTGTGTCATTCACTATAAACTCTTAAACAACCTCACAAACATCATGCGCTCTAAGAAGAGCCTTCATTTTGATACTCTAGTTATCATAGGTAGTCCCTTTTAGAAGTGAAATTTAGAAATACGTTTCTCCATTGATTTTCATAAATATTGAAAGATTTCTTATCATAACCTAAGCTTCGATGCCTGTTTGTTGGGAAAGGACAAAGTTATATTAAACTTTTGAGAAGATTGAGGATGGTGAATATTTGATAGAAGGACAACTAATATTGCTTAATAAGAGACTCTTAATTCTTAATTACTTTCTTTTCCTTTCTTGACTTACAAATGACAACCTCTTCCCTTTTTATATGCTTTAAGGGAGAGTTATACACACATGAAGATAATATTTTAGAAACTTTAAGAGAGAATTCTACACCATTTTCTCTACAACTAAAATAAAATGAATTTGTGTACACATAAAAATTATCATCTTGTTAGTTGATCTCATCAAATAGGTGACTGTATTATTAGGAGAGGAAGCCTCGCAATTGACTTAATGTTAGGCGATGTTTCAGCAGTCGAGCGAGGGACTTGATTCTTTTTCATGGCCACAAACTTAAAACCTTAGTCTTCAGAACCTCAAAATCAAATTAAAATATTAGGATTGGACAATGACGCGTTAAACCCACGAAATTTGTTGATGACACACTAAAGAAGCCTGAAAAACACTTGTAAAAGACGTAAATGCCCCCGCCTGTAGTTAACTACTGAGGAAAAGAACCGGCGGAAGTTAATTACCGAGGAAAACTTTGGCACTTAACTACTGTTGGTTCCATCGGTAGTTAACTTCCGATGCGTCCTAAACATATGCAGAAATAGAAACATCAGTTTTCATTTCAGTTTCAACAACTTTTCCAAAACTTCTCCAATTTCATCAATTCCTTTAATTCGATTTTGGACTAAAATCAAGTTAATCATCTCCATTTTATCACAAGTAAGTAGTTGTACTTATTTTTAATCATAGTGTTAGTTTGTGTAGGTTTTTTTTTTAAAAAAAAAAATTGAGTAGTTTTCATGTGGTTAGGGTTAACTAGTGCAGAAAACACTTTTTAAATGGGGTGAATTTGACTTTTTAAATCGGGTTAGGATCCGACTTATAGGTGGCCGATTTAAAAAGTTGTCTTTGATTTTAAGTCTGCCCCTTTTACCCGATTTAAAATCTTTTAATTTAAATCGGTTGAACCCATCTAAAATCTTTTAATTTAAATCGGTTAAAACCACTTAAAAAGGGTGAGCAAGGGCATACAAAATTCTAGATTTTAAGTCTGTTCTTTGATCCCATTTAATAAACATAATTTAAATCTGTTCAACCCATTTAAAATCTCTATCTATTTTTTTTTATAACACGATTATGGTGCAGAATCTGATATAATAACCAAAAATTTCATAAACTTAGCAAATAATATGAAATATCAGACGACCAAATTTCATATCAGACCTGCTGCAAATAATTTGCAAATTCCCCTGCTGCAATTCTGCAAAATAGCCCAAGTTGTACCTCTAAAACGTGATGTAATCCAGGAACCAGAAAACAAACATAGAACCTGGTGTAATCAAATTTTAAAACAAAACTTATATTAGTAAAGATACAAGAATGCATACGCAAAGATACTTAAGATACCATAATGCACAATAATGCAGAGATGACAATTAATAACATATTCAAAAACTCACCTAGTAGAAAGGGTTAAAAAAAACTAGATGACAGTGCATGCTAACCAAAAAGCAAT
>Ga0228710_1011695_pt1 | contig 11216 bp, 5 predicted proteins | sample MedpolnodulmetaG_FD_177995 | JGI IMG/M metagenome (GOLD analysis project Ga0228710, IMG submission 177995) | Root nodule microbial communities from Medicago polymorpha collected in Santa Monica, California, United States - pink nodules | ecosystem: Host-associated > Plants > Roots > Nodule... | reverse complement strand
ATCTATTGAATAAAAAAAATAACAAAGGAAGAATAAATAAATGACTTGTGGAACAAGCTAACCTAGAACAAAAGTGGCGCAAAATATTCAAAAAACAGGATTGTACAGTGGCGTGACTTAAGTCACGTAACACCTTAACTCCTGCGCGACTTAAGTCACGTAGCCTTTAACACTTGCGCATGTTAAATTGCGCACCTAGCTCTACTACCTACGAAAAACAGACGAACCAAGCACAAAAACCAGCAAAATGAGATGAGTTTTGATGATACAATACCTGATATTTGATGCTTGATGAACGTAGAAACTTGCTTCCTGACGATTTACAATGGTTTGGGATGAGGATTATGACCCAAAAATTCACACTTTTTGGGTTTTTGAAGGTGGAGGGAAAGAAAATGGTGCTTTGGAGTATGGACTGATGAGTTTTGTACGAAAACAGTAACTCTGCGTTACTTAACTCACGCTGCGTGAGTTAAGTTGCGCAGGGGTAATTTGGGCATGGCTGCAGGGCGTGAGTGTTTTGTGTTGGGGAAGAGCAGTAATCCATTTATCAATAAGTTAGATAATTATGGCAAATCACACTCTTTCCTCTTTATAAACAACAAAAACGCTAAACCACTCTTTTCATGTAACATCAATTTTCCTCTCCTGTTTTCATCTGCACATGTCTTTTTCACCTTTTTACTCTGCCTTCAAATTTCAAAATTCTCCAAATACTCAAATTCAAACCCTAATAGAACCCATTTCTCTACCATTTCCTCACTCTCTACCACCTCTTGTGTTTTCGGTTTCATTTCTTCATCTCTTTTTCTATCATATTTGAAAATGAGAAAACATGGAAGCTATTCTCATAGATTGAGTTCGGAAAAGTCTTCATCATTTCAAGCACTTCAAGGCCATCTTCATCTCTTATAATTTCTCTCACCTCAAAGTAAGAAATGTTCACCTTTAATTCTCTGTAAGTGCATACCATTTCTGTATCTATTAAAAAGACTTCAATATCCAAATCCATAGAGATAGAGGAGAAACTAAGAATCATAGATTTTACAACAGTAAGTATCAAACTTTTATCTTCATTGGTTTTGTTCTTTTAGATTATTGAATGACAGATTGAAAATAATATAAATTTTTGTTTTTTGTGTAATAAGTTGGATATATGAAAGCAATCTTAAAGGAGCACGGGTGAAGTTCAATTTGGGGAAATCCTAAAATCCAGTGGTAACAATAGATATATATTGGATTCTGATTTTTATTTCTTTGTTGATTTCATAGATATTGATTTGTTTGCTATAACCATGTTAAATGTGTATCATTTCAGAAAACACCTTTTAGGATTGTTGTTCTTACATCTTTTTATGCCTTTGGGTAGTGAGTGACATTTGGTTTACTAGACTCTGAGTTTTTTTATGTATATGGCTATTCATAATCTTTAGTTAAACACGTATTTTATGACAAAAGGTTTCTTATCTAACATGAATATGTTGTAGATAAATGTATGCGGGCTTTTTCCTTGAACACTTGGGTCAAATTGGAAATGTCATTCTCATGCATGGGGCTTTCCAACACTGTCTCTTTTGTTACCTTTTTTATATGTGTTTGATTTTTACTTCTGGTATGTGTTCACTATTTTATTAGTCAAGAACTTTTGCGAAATTATTTCAGTTAAAAAAAGATACATGGAGCACCGAAGCCAAAGGCACCCAAGTGCTACCCCTATAACTATAAGGTTGTATGTAATCTATGTTGTCTGGTATAAATATTTGTTTACTCATTCTTAAGGATGATTTCTCAATTTACCAATCAAACACAGGGGTGCTCACCAGAGCCAGTACTTATATCAATTATTTAAACAACAAACATTATAACATTATGCTATATATTTTTGTAAAAAAAAATATTATGCTATTTATTGTTTTATTTTTTTACATTAACAAATTATCGATAACCATTTTTTTTTACTGTCAAATGACTTGATTCATTTTTTTGCAGTTACATATGGAGATATGGAGACCGATATACTGACTTGAAGTAGACTTTCAAGCTATTAGTGATGATGATATTTTGCTTTGTTTTTTGTGATCACAATGTGTAATGTTTTGTAATTTTCTTTCTTAATTACATATAATTTTGAGGGATAAGTAATATTTGTCATTTATAACTCTTTGAAGATAATCATGTTTTTGACTATGACAATCTTATAATTAATATTAAAGTAACAATTTTAGTTTATTGTATTAAATTATATATTTTAAGATAGTGTTTGGTGTCCTGCGCGTTGCACGGGCACTCATACTAGTAGTAGACATATGACTGTAGACCAATACCCATAAATTGCCTAAAATATCAATGACACGTCTTCTGGAAGTAAAAGTTCATAATCATAGTCGTTTTTATGATAGAGACGATGATCTGATCAATATCGATTTAACAAAAACAAGGAAAAATAAATGATGTGAAAATTGTGGCGATATATCATATTTAGATCAACGTTAGTCATCGTTTAAGTTTCATACGGTTTTTAAATATTGTATAGACATATTATAATATCAAACTTTTTTTTTCAAAGAAAAGGAAGAAAAGAAGACAAAATAATTACAAACATGGTATACCTAATTTTGCTAGAGGGTTTAAGCTTTATTTCTCTTAAAATAATTATCCCAAGGCTTTACCTTTGAATTCCATAAGAAGTATCCATATTAGACGGACTCTTTGAGTTTTGTCCTATTTCAGATGGGTTGTAGATTACCTGGTATCTTAGTTTTAGAGATATCATTTGCGATTCAAATTCTCAAATAAAAATGGGTTGTAGATTACTTGGTATCTTAGTTTTAGAGATATCATTTTTGATCCAGGTTCTCAAACAACACCGACCATTATCCAAAATGATGTTCTACATAATCGTCTTTATACTCCTCTTGATTTTTCAAGGAATGTTGTGTTGGCTCATGCCTTACGTGAAAAAAACTCTTGTCCAGGTTGACTCGTTAAATTGAGTATTTCACTTTTTTATGAGCTCTAGATCAATCTATTGTTTAGCTGAAATTTGGGGAGCTCAATTCCTCTGTTTATAGTTTTTTCTTTCCTTGTCTTTTGTTTCCCATTGATCGAAACAAGTATTACAGTGATTATTAACTTGCCACAAAATATTTTACTACCATTTGTTTGAATTAAATAAAATGTTCCTTTTTTTTACATGCAAATAAAATTTTACTTAATTTTCTCCCTTCCAAAAAAAATTTAACTTAATTTTCGATGTAGATGTGATAACAAATTATTATTTTTAATTATCTATAATCTATATCTATTCTATAATCTATGATGAGAGCGTAATTTAAGTACATTTTAATTTATTTTATTAGTTTAGATGCCAAATTGACAAACGAGTGAAATTTTATGAACTAATTTGACTGAATTAGTAAAAACGAAAAATAAAAACTTCAAAATTAAATTTATTTTCTAATCAAAGATTCTTAGAATATCAAATGAACAAATTAACTAAACTTTTATAAAAACTATGAGTATTACTTTTTCCACCCTATGTTCTTCTCGCGCGCCCTATTTTTTTTCACTTTTACCCCTGGTCCAGATTTAGTTTTCCAGACTGCATTGTTAATACTTTTCAAATTTGTTCGGATTTTAAAATCCGAAACAGTCTTTTTCCAAAAAAAATTCATTTTAAACTTTCAAATTCGTAAATTGAAATATAAAACAGAAATAAAAAGAACACAGATAAAAAGAAGTCATTTTATTGATATGTGAATAATACATTACAAATGTTGAAGCTTATTAAGCTTACTACATAAGAACCTAAAACTATTTCTAAGGGGGGTAAGCTATACCAGTGGCTCCGGCTGATAGGACATACCAGTAGCTTCACTGTTGGAGGGGAGACACAGGGGGCACAGGGGCCTCTAGGGAGCAAGAGACCATGATGGTCAAACTTACGCCCAGACATACCAACCTCATACCCAGACTGACCCCTTCCCTGTTGACCGATCATATAACCCTTAATGGATTTTCAAAGAGGCCTTTTTCTATGAAAGGCCAACGATGAAAACACATCGTTGTAGAAGGAAGAAGAAGAGAGGGTGGGAGAGGTTTGTGTGAGAAATGGTGGGGGAGATGGATGGTATTTTTAGGAAGGGAGGGTTGAAAAACCATTAATAGTAGTCAAAAAATGTGCAAAAACACGTTTTTTAAGGAATGCACCAGCCAAAACGTTTTCTTTGTGGTGCAGAACACCGGCCAGAAGAAACTGATGCAGTCTGGATTATATAATCCGGAACGCATCATGGTTTCCGGATTATATAATCCGGATAAATACGATATTGGTGAAACAAATGGAAACATGGGACTTTGTGTATGGTGAGGGTTGGTTCGGATTTTAGAATCTGGAAAGCTTCAGCATTGGATTCTTTTGTGTGACCCACATTGCACCAACAGTTTATGTGGTCCACAACGCCCAGATAACTCTATAAATAGGGATCCTTGTTTTCATTACAAGTAAACTACACCAGAAAAAAAATCATGGAATTCCCTGGCACTGATCCAAACACCAAGCTAGCGGCAGTCTACTACACCTGGGGAAAACAACCCCATCTGTTTAGGATTCGCAACGATGTCACCCCCTCCGGGCTGAAGGATCAGCTGGATCAAATCAACCGTCAACTCAACCACAGAGACACGAGGAGAGTGGTCGGTGTTGAATATCGATGTCCATTGTCCGACTTAGTTTCATCTCTTCGGTTCAGCCGGATGAAACTCACAAACGACGACGACGTGAGAACCATGTTCTCTGTCTTTGGTCAGGACAGTACTAGATGACCGATCGAGTTGGACGCTTCGTTGGTTAGATCTGCTGAACAAATTTTGAAAAGTTTGAACCGGCGCAGGAACTACGAAGAGATCAGGGCTCTGTTGGAGGGACCACCAGATGAAGAAATTCGTTTAGGTGATCCGTGATAATGTGTCATGTTTTAATTAATCATGTGTTTTATGTTGTTTTAATTGCGTGTTAGTTATGTGTTGTTGAATTAAGTTGTTGCATTATGTTTTGAATAATATATATATATATATATATATATATATATATATATATATATATTATTTAAACTTTCATTATGTTTTAATTTACGTCAAAGATGTTCATTTAATCGATAAAATAACCAAAGATATGCATTTCAGATTATGGATTCCGGATTCACATAGGGTGTAAGTGTATTCCGAATTACTAAATCCGGAATACTTCAACATATGATCCTTTTGTATGGACCACATTGCACCAAAAGTTTATGTTGTCCACAACATCCAACGACCTCTATAAATAAGTGCATTCCGGAAAATAAAGGGTCTGATGCGGTTCGGATTATATAATCCGGACAAACTTCATGCATTCTGAAATATAAAATCCGGAACACCTCAGTAATATTTTGGCCGGTGACGTTTCACCAAAGGTTTGGTCGGTTAGTGGAGTTTGAATGTATTTTTTTTTACGGTTTTGAATGTGGAACACGTTTTATTTGACTGTAATTAAGAACTATGACTGATTTAAGGCTATAAAAAGGCTTGAATCTTTAACATTTTCCTTCATTCTTCTTCACCTCCTTTCTTACATTTTCTTCAAAAAAAATTAGTTTTTTAGGTAGCTTTTAGGTGTGTCTGTGGTGTCATGGTCATTGTTGACCGTTCATACAACCCCTCCAATTGCATTGCAGCTTATGTGGTGATTGTATAACGGTCAACAGAGACCCTTAACATAAAAAAAGACACTAAAATTTCATATGGACGTTGTCCGGATTTTAAAATCCGGAAATCACTAACAATCTGGTTCGGAAAATAAACTCCAAACCAAAGGTAATTTCGGTATTTTTGCAAGGCGCGTGAGAAGACAGTGTGGGAAAAGTAACACTCTTTAATTTATTCATCTTTTGTTACCCCACAACCACAATGACATTACAACCCGAGCTTAATAAGTTGATATGACCGTTGGTCTCAACGTTCTTAATTCAAAAAACCAATATTACAATATCACCCCTACATTACCGTTACCAACAAACAATCTCACTCACTCGTCTTCAGCAACCTCTTCTTTCTTCTTCACACTCAATTCTTGAAAACCCTAAAAATAGTAACAACAAAAATTCCCCAAAATCTCATCAAACAATGGCAACACTCGCACCTGGAATTCTGGTAAAACTCTTAAACGGACTAAACACCGGCGTGAAACCAACAAGCGAGCATCGTAATTCACTCTTACAAGTCACCGACATCGTCCCGGCCGATCTCGACGAAAAGAGTCTCTTCCCAAAACAAGGCTTCTACATCAAAGTTTCCGATTCTTCGCATTCGATTTATGTTACTCTTCCTTCTGATCAACATGATTTTGTTCTCAGTAATAAAATGCAGTTGGGTCAGTTTATCTATGTTGATAGATTAGAACCCGGTTCACCTGTTCCGGTTCTTAAGGGTGCTAAACCCTTACCTGGTAGACACCCTTTCATTGGTACACCTGAACCTTTAATGGGCCTAAGGGAAAAAGCCCAGACCCAGGCCCAGGCTCAAACATGTAAGCCCAGTTCTGTTAGAGGCTCTTGGGGTACAGGGAGGAAGAAGAAGAATGATGATGATGATGGTGATGGTGGTGATTTTTTTCCATCTTCGCCGATGATTTTTAAACCGGTTAATTTGGATTTTGATCAGTGTACACCAATTAGAGGGAGGAGTAATGGTGGAATTGGGACTCCTGTTAGGTGTTCTGTGAGTGGAGGGCTTTTTGGTAAAATGAATGATCCAAAAGGTGAAAGTCCTGGGTTGCTTAGGAAAAGTTGTGCTTTTGGTTCTTCTAATGGGAAGATTACAAGAAGTAGAAGTGTCTCTGAAAGAGAGAATAGGATACCTGCAAGTCCATTTAAGTCAAATGTAGGTACATTGTTCCTTCTTCTTTGATTCTTTCATTTTTTGTGTGGTAATTGATTACTAATGTTTAGTATTTTAAGCTAGTTTTTTTACAGAAAGGTACCCTTTTGATGTCTTGGCAGCCTTAAAATGAGTGTAATTGTGGTTGTGTTAGCTGTATTTGAGTTTGACTGCAATTGTGTATTTGTTATGTTTACACTAAATTGAGGTTGTATCAGCCTCTCTGTAGCACTGACACATGTTAGCTTTACCTGTGTTGAAGCATTAGTGTTAGATTGTCAGTGTAGTGTCCGTGTCTGTGTTGGTGTTTCATAGGTATCAGCTGGGTTTGACTTTGAATGCAAATGTGATTAGTTTGGGCGATTGAACGATTGTAATTGATGTCTTTCCGGCCTGAAAATGAGTGTAATTGAGGTCGTATAAACTGTATTTGACTTGATTACAATTATGATTTGTTATGTTTGTGCGGCTAAACGATTATAATTTAGGTTGTATCAGCTGTATTTGACTTGATTGCAATTATGATTATGTTTGTGCGGCTAAACGATTATAATTTAGGTTGTATCAGCTGTATTTGACTTGATTGCAATTATGATTTGTTATGTTTGTGCGGCTAAACGATTATAATTTAGGTTGTATCAGCTGTATTTGACTTGATTGCAATTGTGATATGTTATGTTTGTGCGACTAGACAATTGTATTTGAGGTTGTGTCTGATGTATTTGACTGCAATTCTGCCTAGTATCTAGGATTGTAATACGACATCTTTTAATTGCAAATTGACTATTTATTGTTGATAAGTTTCTGAATTTGTTTGTTTGATTACTGTGCAAAATAGCAGGAAAAGAGAGGTGGTACTCCGCCACCACGGTTAAGACATGCAAAAGTGACGACTTCTGTTGGTGTTATTGACGGAGTTACTCAAAAAGAGGATTCAAGTGTCACCTCTCAACATAAATCTCAGTCTACAACTAATTCAGCTTTTGATGATTCTAACAATCTTAGCCTACCCATGAATTTACCATCAAGACTCAGCTCCTTGGGAAAGGTACATTTTTGTTAAAGCTAAAGATTGAACTTACTTCAACTTATTACTATTTCAGTCTAAACTTTTGGTAGCGTGATGTCACAGCCATATTTGCGGTCCCTGAATTTTATTTAAATCCTTTGATGTGTGTACAATAATCATATAACACGTATTTTGTGTCGCATGACAGGAAGCTGTGCAGCAAAGAGAAGTAGCTCAAAAGATTGCCCTTCAAGCATTAAGAGATGCTTCAGCCACTGAGACAGTAGTTCGATCCCTTAAGTATGTATTCCTTATTCAATTATATTTTTGGGGACTAGCTTTGCACTTTTATATTGTATTAGCAACTAGAGTAAACTAGCAACTGAATAACTTTATATTTGAACTTTTTCTTTTAGGATGTTTTCTAATTTAGCAAAATCAGCTCGAGCTGATGCACCTGCTACATGTTTTGAACGGTTTCTGGAATTCCATAATGATATTGTGCAAGCAGTTAGTGCAATGATGTCAATGCAAGCAGCTACTTCAGCTTCAGATTTGGCTTTAAAATCAGATAAACAAGTTGAAGAAGAACAACCACATGTTTTACACGAGGTTATGCAAAATTCCATAGACCAATCAGGAAACTCTACTGAATCAAACGTGTCAAAAAGAAGGTGTGTTTATAAAGGAAAAATGGGAAAGCTGCTGAAGTCATCAAGTACAAATCAAAAGGATATTTTGGAGAAGAAAGGTTCTACCTTGGAACCAATTGTTGAAAATGATGAGAACAAGAAACCAGTATCTTGCAGCTTAAGCAACACAATCAAGTTGGGAAAACAGATTGAAACAGAAGCTGGGAATTGGTTTATGGAATTCATCGAGAAGGCTTTGGAAGCTGGTTTGAAAAAAACAAAGGAAGCGTCAAAAGGGGATGTTCGTAAAGTCCCTCAATCACTTATACTTAAAGTTATGAACTGGGTTGAGGTAGAACAATACCATAGTAATAAGAGGCCTAGCCATCCTAAAGCAGCACAGATTGCTCGGAAGTTAAGAATAAAGATTAAGAACCCTTGATATACTTTGTTCAAATGATGAACTCTTTTTAAGTTGAGTGTGTATTGTGTTTGGAATAACAGTTGTGAGAAATCAATCATAGTAAATGTCATTAGCTTAAATGTCACGAGCCACTTTGAGTTTTTCATAGTTGATTTTATTTGTATTATTCGACTCATATATGTATTATTTGGTTAGGATTGAACTAATATCAGTGATATTCATATTCATTGTTTATCTCCAATGAGCATCTCAAATAAACAATTTTGTCAATTTTTCTCAATGTTTTCTGTTTTCTACATAAGGATAATATTTGCAATGTTGCTTTACTGCAATACAATGATATTACTTATGATTAAGTGACCTGGACATTATTAAAGTGATATGGAATATGGCGTGATTGGGTGGAGTTTCATTTCTCATTTTGATTCACAGACAGGTTAATTGTTCTGTTCGTGTAGCTGTCTTGGTGTAGTGAATGGAAGTGAATATGGCAAGTACTGTGTTTTGATGCAGCAGGCATAAGAGGGTATTTTTTAGTCTTGTTTTGTGGTGTATTTTTTGGATGCTCAGGCATATGAGGGTATTCTTGATGCACCAATTAGTTTTGTAGAATCAATCATCACAGACAGATGCTCAGGTACCTTTCTCATTAGCTTCAATTGAACACCTATTGGATTATATTGGTACATTTTTGCCCTATCCTGTGTGCATAAATGAAAATGGAAAGTTTAAATGGGAATTTTAAGCCAAAAAAGTGGAGCACCAGCAGCTGCTACCACCAAATATAAATATATTGAACAGCAAAGGAAAAGGAAGACAAACAAAGATCAGTGACTTAATGCCAACTAGTGAAATGACCTAAAGTTAAACCAATGTTGCCAAGGCTATCATCATATTGGTTTCCTTCTCTAAAAATGTGAGACAAAAAAAAATTCAGAGTTAATCAGATTCCTGCAATTTTTCCAACGGTTTCTTTGAATTACACTTGGTGCACAGACATTTTTTTTTCCATTCTTTACAAGACTTGGTTTATTATGCTATCTTGGTGACTTGGTGAGTGAACAATTACTACTTGTTGAATACAAATCAAATCTAATAGGAGAATATTGGATTGGAAAAATAATTGCATGTGTTGTCAATACATATTAATGGGAAATGATTGTCTTGGAAAATTGCAATATGCTAACTATCTTGCATGTAATCAGCATGTTCTATTACACACATATTCAACTTCTTAATGGTTCCACTTGGTAATTCTGGTATTCTGGATAAAACAAGTACATATCTATTTTCAGCTTTTAATCTTTACATGTTTCAGTTTCAGATTTGAATGACAAAAAATGTGTTTTCAATTTTTTACCTATTAATAAAAGTAAGTAAATTAAAATTAAAATTTTAATCAAAATTAAGTGAAGAAAAAAATACAAATTGTGGGGTAAGTATGGGTTGCTTCTTGTTAATAATCACTGGAGTAAAATTGATTGAGATTGCTTAGAAGTTCCTTAGATACAATGTGGCAATTTGGCTCCACAAAAAGTAAGTTAAGCAACAAAAAATTAGTTCAGGCATGCACTCTGACTTTTTTTCCATTCTTCACATTACTTTGTTTATTATGCACAGTTTGTGATTTGAAGCAGCTTGGTGATGGAACTATCTTGCATGTAATCACCATGTTTTATTATACACACTTCCTATTCAACTTCTTAGCTTGCCTTAGTCTCTTTCTAAATATTAAAAATCTGCTAACATCAACTTTTTCCCCTGCCACTATCTTTCACTGTTAGATTGACTTTGCTGAATGTAAATCATTAAGCAGGTTTCTTTTCTTCTTATTTTTTCCAATATTAAATTAATATCACTGTTTATTTGGAAATTGAAATGTGAGTTAATGTAAAATTCTGTCAGTTTATACCAAAATAAGTAGGTTATTTAAAAGTAGAGAAAATATTGGCTGAATCTTTTGAAATAATATAGGTGCTCATCATCATATGGTTTCTTATGTATAAGGATATTTGTAATGTATGTATCACAATGGTATGTGTTTGTTTTCCAATGTCTTATAAACATGTGTTGAACGTGTGTATCAGCAGTTGTTACTGCCAGCTGCACTGATTGACCAAGTCTTTAGGAGAATTTGTTTTAATATTTCAGTTTTAATTAGCTAATAAAGTAGTGGCTAAAGATTAGGAGTTAGTTACTCAGTGTTTGTTTTTATTTAAGTTACAGCTTTGTATTT
>Ga0228710_1011694_pt1 | contig 11216 bp, 7 predicted proteins | sample MedpolnodulmetaG_FD_177995 | JGI IMG/M metagenome (GOLD analysis project Ga0228710, IMG submission 177995) | Root nodule microbial communities from Medicago polymorpha collected in Santa Monica, California, United States - pink nodules | ecosystem: Host-associated > Plants > Roots > Nodule... | reverse complement strand
TATTTAATTTATTTCATGTTAAAAAATTCTAAATTTTAGTAAGCGAACCTTTTGTAATGTTCTAAACTTCTATCAAAAAAATCGTTGAAAAATTTAAGAGTTTAAGGATAGTTACAAATTTTCCCATGATTTTTGTCAAAGTCTATCACTCTTCTTCATTCCTTTTTATTCTTCCAGATCCATAAAATATTTCACCCTACAAATATTTCCGGTCATTCCATGAATTTGCCGGAGAAAAAAACCAGATTTGTGTTACTGTTTCTCCTTGTTACTACTTCGCTCTCTTCAATCTTCTTGCTCCCACTCTTTGTTTCCCGATCCGAACCTTGAAAATCGACTGGTTCCGCTTCTCCCTCGAAAAGGTTGTTGTTGGATTTTGCAATGGTGAAGATTGTTGAGTTTTTGTGTGTTGAAGTTGTCGTGTGATTAAGTTGTTGAAATTGATGTCTTAGATGAATTTGCAAGCAAAGGTTAGAAGAGTGTTGCTAGCGTGAACGAGCTGGTGAAAAGAGTAGGAGGAGAGAGTTTGGATTTTTCACCACTTCGTTCACGCCGCCTACACTCTTCTAAAAACTCTTAAATTTTTCAATGATTTTTTTGATACAAGTTTAGAACATCACAAAAGGTTCGTTTACTAAAATTTAGAATTTTTTAACATGAAATAAATTAAATATAAATTTTTTTAAAAGACAAATGTTCAAAATAAAAGTAACAAAAATCTGGACGCAGAAATAGAATTTTGCAAATGAACTTTTCGTAATGTTCTTTTTTTTTTTACAAACTTTTCGTAATGTTCGTAACACTTGTGCAAAAAATTATTCAAAATCTTAAAATTTTAAGCATAATTAAACAAATTTAGATTTAGTAGGGATTAAAACTGAGTGCATAATTTTTTTTTATGGACTAAAAACACTATTAAAATTAAGTAAGGACTAAACTTAAAAGGTCAAAATTTTATAGGTTAAAATATCATATTTGCCCTATATCTTTTTACCTAGTACTCCTTTTGGTCATTTATTTTCTTTTATTTATTTTGGCCCACTATGTTTTGCATCATTACTTAAAAAAATTTTAGATTTTGAAATTTGGATCACTAAAGTAGAAAAATCGATCGCTAAATCACTTAGAGATCGATTTGATAAAATTAACAGTTAAATTTATAGCAACAGACCTAAGGAAAAACTTTCGAGACCGGTTTAAACACCAATTTTAGAGACTATATGTGCGAAGTATAAAGCACATTACACATACGACAAACTTAAGAATTGTCTTGGAAAAATATTGATACAAACTAAGGATTTGTTTTCTTCTTAGAAAACTTGCATCATTGTTAAAACATATTCTTTGAACTCTGCCCAGCCCTTACAATTGCATGAAACTAAGAATAGCAAATTAGTTGCTTCCAAGTCTAAATCCACTAAAAAAAACACGCCAGTTGCAGCATAAGATGCTAAAACTAATCCTCTTGGCTATACTACATGAACATAACTTCAAATATACTTGTCTACAAAATTGTATGAACATTTAATACAATTCTAAGCCACCTCGGATTTTCCTCTTTGTTTGATAGTATAATTGCAAGTATACCAACAAGCATCGATAATCCCATTAATGAAGCCCACAAGAGAAAGTCATGTAACTGCTCTTTACCCAGAAGGTTTTGCTTATTCTCAAGTGAAATGATCAAAATACCCTTACGTGATTTAACTTACGTAGTGTGAGTTAACTCACGTAGCGGAAGTTAAGTCACGCTAATTACTATTTTCAATTGAAACCCAGTAGGCAACCACACAACTCCATTGTTTCTTTCCCTCCACCTCCAAAAACCCAAAAGGTGTGAATTTTTGGGTCAAAATCTTCGTTCCAAATAATTGCAAATCGTCAGGAAGCAAGTTTTTACGCTCATCAAGCATCAAAGAACAGGTAATGTACCGCCAAAACTCTTCCTTTTTTCCTGGTTTTTCTGCTAGTTACGTCATTTTTTTTTCCAGTAGGTGATAGGGCTCAGCGTGAGTTAACTCACGCTATTTGTAAGGGCTGCGTAAGTTAACTCACAAAGAAGGTTAACACTAGCGTGAGTTAACTCACGCTACTGTGATGCCCAAATTTTGAATTTTCGCACCACTTTTTTACTTGCTTTGCTTGCAGCACAAATTATTTATTTATTTTATCGTTGTTATTTTTTTATTGAATAGACATTGACTGATATGGTTGAAAATGTGACGGAGGATGGCGTTGAACCGAAACCGGCCAAAAGCAAAGCTTCCGGCGTAGGCGTAGGTTCCAGCGTAGCATCCGGCGATGTCAAACCAACCAAAGATGTGAACTTTAAAGTGAAAATTCCTTTTCAAGCTCACATTGTTCACAACCAAGCAAAACCGGTACCTACCGGTAACTTTGAAGAAAAGCCTAAACCGGTACCTACCAGTGTTCGTGTTATTGAAGTAAACACCGTGTCATTTTTTACAGCAAATGAAAGATGGAGATCAGATCGAGAAGATTTACTTGGTTGGGTTCGTCGACAAGCGGTTAGGGCCGGATTTACTATTTCTTTAGATAAATCTAGTACAATAACGCCATACATGACGATGCAATGTGAAAGGAGTGGTGAATACAAGCCACCTAAGACGAGGAAGAAACTAAAGCTTGAAGGCACAAGCTCCAGGAAATGTAATTGTCCGTTTAGGTTGAAATGCTTCTTTGAAAAAAAAAACACAAGATTGATGGATTGCAATGCTTTGTGGAATTCACAACCATGACTTGGCGCCAAAGTTATCCGGCCACCTTCTTGCGGGTCGACTAAAAGCGGAGGAGAAGCAAAGAGTTATCAACATGACAAAGAGCTTGGCGGCGCCTAGGAATATTCTCACGGATTTGAAGGAAAAAAACAAATAAAGTGTGACATTCATTAAGCAAGTGTATAATGCGCGAACTAGATGGCGCAAGGGGCAAAGAGAGGACAAGACGAAGTTGAAATACTTGATTTCAAAGTTGGAGAAGCATCAATATGTCTATTTCACAAGAGCAAATAGCGAGGAAACCACTCTTGAAGACTTATTCTTTGTTCATCCGGAGTCAATTGATATGCTTAACACTTTTCCAACCGTTTTGGTCATGGACTCCACTTACAAAACCAATACCTATCGAATGCCGTTATTTGAGATAGTTGGTGTCACCTCTACCAAAATGATGTATTCGGTTGCGTTTGCCTTTCTTTCCTTTGAACAAGAGAATAACTTCATTTGGGAACTTGAGAGGTTGGTTGGTCTTTTGACTTCAAAACACAACATGCCTAAGGTGACTGTGACCGATAGGGACCCCGCTTTGATGAAAGTTGTTGCCGAAGTACTCCCTAAAATAAACCATGTACTTTGCTATTTTCATTTTGAGAAGAATGTCAAATCTAGGTGCATCACGGATTCTAGAGTCAATGCCAAGCCTTTGAAAGAAAAAGTTGTTGGCAAAGATGCGAAGGAAGCGGATGATGACAAGCATTATGGAGGAATGGAACACAGATACAAAAGACAAAAATTATTTGCCGAGTTGGAAGGGTATCTATCTAGAGCCGCTTTGGGATTTATCGATGAAGAATTCCAACGCTCTAGGACATTCGGATTTGCTAAAGAAGATTGTGGTTGTGTGCAAATGACAACGTTCGGGTTTCCCTGTGCTTGTATTCTTGCCGAGAAGAGAAAGAAAAATTGCCTATTCTTTTGGATGAAATACACCCTCATTGGCGAAGGTTAAGTGTAATTGGAGAAGAGGTTGATGTCAATTTTTCCGTTATGGAGGAATGGAACTCCATTCAAGAACGTCTCAAGAGGTCCCCTTACAAGATGAAACTCTTCATCAAAGAAAAGTTGCGTGAACTAGGATTTCCGGAGGACACAATGTTGAAGCCACCTCCGAGAAAAGTGGCCACAAAGGGAGCACCTAAAAGGATGAAGTCTACACCGAAAACGAGGTCCATAGGTCGAATCCCCTCTAGGTGGGAGACTATTGGTTCTCAAAATCTCGATAGTCAATGCTCACATGGCAAGAGTAATGTTCCAAAGAGTAAAGGAGTGGATAACTCACAAGCTTCGACTCTTACTTCAAAAAAAAAACCTTATTTGCAAATACCATACATTTCACAAATTCCAAATCTCATGAGACCTTACATTGAAGACATTGTGAATGTTAGATGGGATGGTAATTGTGGTTTCCGGGTCATAGCTAGGCACATGGGATTGAATGAGGGAGATCATGTTTATGTTCGTCATGCACTTATTAATGAGTTGAAAAATCACAAGAGTGAATACTTGCCGATATATGATACCGAGAGGCGTTATACACTTATCTTGGATGGTTTACACCCTCCAACAAGTAAAAGTTGTATTGCGTCGATAGAGAAGTGGTTGACCACTCCGGATATGGGTCACATTATTGCTACTTGCTACAATAGAGTTGTTGTTCTATTGACTTTGCCTGAAATGGGTGGTGCATATGAGACATACTTCCCAATCCGGAGTGCTCCACCACTTAAGCCACTTTTCAACATAATGTTTCTTTGCTTAATTCCCGACCACTTTCTTCATGTTTTGTTGAAATTGAAAGAAGATTGTCCGTTACCACCTCCTTGTAAGGAGTGGATGACTCACAAGATTGGTGAGGCGGAGAAATGGCATTTTGAGTTTATGAATAGACAAGCCGTCTTTGATGAGCTCATGTCTAAGGAGCCGAAGCCACCAAAGAAACCAACAAATGAGCAGAATCCTATTACTTTTGACACTCCAACTCCGGAAAAACCAAAGCAGGATTTCGAAGTCATGGATGAAGACGAAGACAAAGATTATGCACTATCATTAGTCTAGTTAGATAGGTTATGACACTTTTGGGTCGGTCGGTGTTTGTCCTATTTTTTGGTGGTATTAAACCCCGACATATATTTTGGTGGTTAGTTGTGTAATTTGGATATTTATGGCCAATATGTAACTAGTATTATATATTATATAAATATATGATATGAATTGATTTTTTGGTGGCTGGTTATGTCACACCAATTATTGTATGAATTACTTTGTCACTAATTATTCAACTATTTATTTTATTTCATTTCTCTCATATTTGTTTTTCATTATATTTTTGTGAAGTGAAACATGTCTGAAGATGCACATGATCCAGTTAAACTTGAAGTTCGTTATGTAGATGTGAAAAAGAGGACTTGGTTCACTGTAAACCCCACTGAAAAGTTGGACGAGTTGAAGGCAAAACTTGACGACTTCTTTATCCATATTGGTTCAAATCATAGAACACGTGATGTGATAGTAAATGTGTCAGGCGTGGACTTGGAGGATGATAAGGAAGAGGACTTCTAGAAGACTGTGTATTATCCACAACTTCTCAAAGATGATAGCGTTGATTACATGTTTAGGTTAATGGTTGAGAATAACATTTGTATCTTTTTGTCCGATCTGTTGAACTGTAGCATTTATTTAAGTGTAATAGTGAAATATTTTCTGAATTCGTGTCCGTATTGTTGAATTTTAATGAATTTGTGTGTATGTAATTTAACGATGAATTTGGGTCATTTTGACCGTTTATGTGAGATTATGTAATTTTAAAAATTTATTGACAAATTGGTGTAATTTGGATCGTTTATGTGTCATTAAGTGTGTTTAAGTGATTACAGGTTGCTACCGGCAAATTTGTGTAATTTGGAACATTTGGATCGTTTATTTGTGATTATGTGATTGTGAAAAAAACGATGATTTTGTGTAATTTGGATTGATTATGTCGTATTATCTGATAATATTGTTAAACTAGCGTAATTCAGTTAAGTTATGAATTATGCTAGTTTAACAATATTATCAGATAACAAATGTATATTGTTAAACTAGCGTAGTTAAGTTATGCATTCTAGACTTTTTTAAAGTCTATTCAGGAACTGATTTAAATTCTGTTTTCTTTAATCCCCTTTTTCTATTGAAAACAAATGTATACGTTATCAGTCACAAAAGAAAAGTCAAAATTTCAGCACAAATAGCAACCGTTAACGACAAATTCCTAAATAATTCTTGAATCTTAATCTATTCTTTCTTAATGAGAAAAAAATGGAAATTGATACATAACCAATCAATATTATTATTTTTATTAATCCTTCTCTATTTCAATTATAACAACAACTGTTAATCTATGTCAACCCCAGAACATGCATTTTCGTTTTTACACATACCTATATTATAGGGAATTTTCGATAAATTCTCGTGCTTTCATTTTCTTGCCAATTTTTCATTAAATAGATTAATAAATGAACGCAAGAATTGCTGTCTGTTATGAACGTGAGTTAACTCACGCTAGTGCAAATGGCAACGTCAGTTAACTCACGTTGCAATTAACACTAGCGCATGTTAACTCACGCAGCGTGTGTTAACATGCATAGGGGTATTTTGGTCATTTCCCTTGGGAATGAGAAAAACATTTGGGTAAACAGCATAATTCTTTCAATTAAAGTCTTGGACTCTTCTTTATATACGATACAATTACAAGGTTTTAAAGAAAATAATATAATTCTTACGAAACAAAATGATTAAACTTGTACATAAGTTAGAAAATAGAAATGAAATAATTACAAAATGGAGGTCAAATGTGCAATCAATAAGCCTACACAACTAACTGCAATAGCATTGCAACAGCTTGACAGGAAGAGCAAACATCACAACAGTCAATCAAGCCACACTACCAAACGGCCAAATTATCTAATTGCATGGCTGCAAACTAAATAATCAAGTAGTAGTCACCCAACAGCTTCTTTTTTTTATTTTATTTCATGAACAAGATTCAAGAATAATATTATTTTATAAAAGGAGAGTAGTATGTATGGGGATCGACTGGTAACAAAAATAATATAAGCGATCTTTTCATGTGTTTTTGGATTAGTTCTTTAAAAAATTTATTTATTGGATTTACTAGTCATAAGACAATTCCCGTGTCATGACTTCATGACTTAGCAGTGAGGCGCTCAACGGACCTTTTTTTTTTATTAATAAAGTTAAAGAATGTTTTGTGCAACCTAGTCTATTCAGATTTCACTTAGAGATTCGTAGATGGAACAAATGAAACTTTTTGTCTTTCTTGCATATCTTACATAGAAGATATTCTTAGGTACTTTATTTCGAATCACGTGAGCAGTTTTTAGCATTACTAAGGAACATAACGAAATATCAGATGAAATAGAAAGATTTTAGAAGGGATATAAGAATTTTTTTTTTATTGTTTTTTCAGCAATTTTTTTATTTTTGTTGCTTTATAAATGATCCTTTTTATTTTAGATGAGGACAACAGACAATAAACTATAACAAATTCAAGATTCTCTTTCTATTCTATTCTCTATAGAGAATAAAATAGATAGAAAATATAAAATATTAGAATAAAAAAGGAAAATAATAAACATAGTGTTCTTATTCAAAACACCTTGTGATCTTCAACCAATTATGTGCTTCAATATAATTCCCAGGGGTAAGGATTATAGCTTGTTTCCAATATTCAGCGGCTTGATCAAACCAAGGTTCCGCAATTTTAGAATCTCCTTGTCGAATGGCTTGTTCTCTGCGGTCGGAATAGGTGAGTAAATTCCTTCCCTTAGAACCGTACTTGAGAGTTTCCTGACTCATACGGCTCAACAGTCAATTCTTTTTATCTTCCATTTTTTTTTTCTGGAGTTAAGAACAAGAAAAGAGGTTAATTACAAGAGTTTCAAACTTGAATTTGGATTAAGAATTTAATCCTTTGTTTTTAGTTTTATCTTTAGTTCTACCTCCGAAGAATAAAGCATCGACATTAACACTAATGCTCGTTCTTATTGAAATTTTCATCCATCCATTTTGAAACCCCTAATTTCTGTAACTCAAAATTCAGGTGGTATATTCTTATCTCAGAAAATGTATGCAAAAGAGGTCCTTGAACATGCTGGTATGTTGTCTTGTAAGTCATGTCCTACCCCAGTTGACACAAAATCAAAACTTAGCACCACCACCCGTGCTCAATATGAGGATCCATCAATATATCCCAACCTTGGATGTGTTTTTCAATGTCTAACTTTTACAAGACCAAATATTTCATATGCGGTTCAACAGATATGCTTATTTATGCATAACCCGATGGAAGTTCACATGCAGGCTCTCAGGCGCATCTTTCGTTACATCAAAGGCACTAGTCAATGTACTTCACCTGTATTCATCGCCTACCACATCATTTATCTCATACACCGATGCTGATTGGAGCGGCTTCCCAGATATTAGACGCTCCACCTCTAGTTACTGTGTGTTTCTTGGCGACAATTTACTCTCATGGTCCTCGAAAGGCCAAGCCACATTATCTCGCTCAAGTGTTGAGACTGAACACCGTGGTGTTGTAAATGTGGTATCTGAATCTTGTTGGTTATGTAATTTTCTTCTTGAACTAAATGGATGGATCAAAAAAGGTCCATTAGTCCATTGCAATCCACTATTTTTTTTTGGTTTAAAAAAATCATCTAATCCATCCATTAAGTATTATGTCCATCCAATCCATCCATTATTATATTTTATTGGATGGATAATCCATCTGATCCATAAATCAAAAGATATTATTTTGTTTGAAGAGGTGTATTATTTATTAAAGTGTTTTATTTACTAAATTCAATGCAAATAAAATTTATATAACTAACCCAATATTTCTTTATCTTTAGCCCAATAATGTTTTGAGATTGCTTTTTAAGCCCCCCAAAAATCTCCAAAAGCCCCATAAAATATCGAATTTGACCTTTTATACAACGTAAGATAGATGTATATCGAACTAGTTAGGAAGATAACTACAAGATGTTGGTCTATATGGCTAGATGGTTACCAAGCTAGAGGGGGGTGAATAGCGCGTTTGAAAACTTTTCGGAGATTTAGTAAAAAACAATTTTAACAAATTGACTATTGAAGTTGCGCTCGAATTATCACAATCAATGAATCGAAAAGACAATATGGGAGTAATAAGATTTGACTTTAGAATTGAGAGATTCACTAAACAAATTTTATTAACAATCAAACTTTAATCAACCTTGAACAACATACAAAACTTATAACAATTTCAAACCAAACCTACATGAACAAATATGCTATCCTATCAACTTAATCCACATTACAAGTGAAATTGAATAATTGAACTGATGTTGCAATCAATTGATCTAAGTGAAGTGTTTAAACCCAATTCATTGAATTGATCTATTTTCAATTAAAGCTACTTAGATCAACACTAGCAATTAAACTATCAATTATTCAATTAATCACATGCAATATCAAAAACGTAAAAGGATAGGGAAAGAGAAAGAACACTAGTTCACCCTTTTTCGTCCTCGCTAAGGGCTACGTCTACTCTACTTGATGAAGTACGCCTTCACCAAGGTCATCCATTATGTAACAAAAGTTGATTACAATGTTTACAAGAGTTCCTTCAAATTAAAGCCCTAATTCTTCAACTCCTATGTAAAACACTTCCCCAAACTTCAAATACCCGTTGAATTTGGTGCTTCTTGAATCTTCGGATCCTTGAATTACCCATGCACTCCTTCGAACTCTTCACTCAAGTCTTCAATTCTATGTCCGGTAAACGAACCCCCTTCGACTTCAAGAACGATTAGAAAGACCCTCAAGCCCTTTGGAGGTGGAATGAGATTATTCAATTCACTTCGAAGCCTTGATTAAGCCCTACCAATCTTCTTGAGAGAACCAACTTACAATCCCTACTAGCACCCTAGAGAATCTATAGACTCAAAGAAGAATGTGATTCTAAGAAAAAGTGTTTAATCTTGAAGAATGTATGAACAATGAGTTTTTGAGACCTAGAGAGAATAGTTGCAAATGATTCAATGAATTGGGAGTTGTGAGGAGGAAGCTATTTGAAGGTGAGAAAAACACAAGGGGGGGGTTGAATTGTGTTTGCTTTTTCTTCGTTTTCTCCCATTGAAGTCACTGTTCAAAAGCAGATAAAGTTCAACTTCTGAAGTGATAATCAGAATCTAAGATGCAGCGGAAAAAAACACACACACAGAGAGAGAGAGAGAGAGAGAGAGAGAGAGAGAGAGAGAGAAGAAAGACACAAAGCAATTATACAGGTTCCTTCCACAAACCGGAAGTAGTCCAGTCCCCGTTGCACTTCCAAGGAGAGTTCACTAAAATGTAATCTCAAATTACAATTGCTCAATACTACAACTAGTATGAGACTTCAAATTACTCATGCACACAAGCAAGAAATTTCCTATGCTCAAGCACACAAGCAAGAGACTTCCAATGCTCAAGCACAATTGCAGGAGACTTCTAATGCTCAAGCACACAAGCAAGAGACTTACAATCAAACAGATTTACACAGAAAATTGTTTGAGATTGAACACTTGATATACAATTAGTGGTGTTCACTATACAAATCAATTACAGACTCTTAAGACTCTTGAGACTATAGAATTTCTAAAAAATGGACTTTACTAAGAAATTCTAAGTGACTTTGAAATGCAAACAATAACAGAGTATGAACTTTGAATTGTTGTGAGAGTCTAGCTTTTGTATGCGTGTGTATTGCTTAAGTCTGTTGTATTGTATTTTGCAACTAACAGGTCTTCACTCCTTTATATAGTGGTGTGAAAGATACGTTGGAGAATTGCCAGCATACAAAAAAAGTCGTTTGGACCTTGTTGATAATCACCAATGATCTTTTGCCTGATATGGTTATTGTCCTATGAAGGATCAATTTCAAATGCATTCCTTGTATGAAGGAACATTTCTGCAGGCGGAGCTGTTATCCTTGTCTTGTTGCAGAGACACGAAAAGAGTAGTGGAGGAAGTGGTTGTACAGTTCGTACAATTGTCCTTGTCAACGCTCTTGATAGAACAAGCTCCCAATGCTTTCAAATTTCATCTCAAGGGTCGTTGATACACTCTTTCAGTCTTTTTGCAAGGCTTAGACAAGACTAAAACATATTCCCAGCTCTTGAATCTTTAAGATTTTTCATCTCCTGATGAACTTCGGCTTCTGGTGATCTTGCTTCTGATGATGCGCTTCTGATGAACTTGCTTCTGATGACGTCATCACTTCAGGAGCACTTTTCTTCAGACGCTTCAAGCTTCCTTTTTGTTGATTCTTTTGCTCTCTTTTGTTCTTCCAGAACCTCTTAAAGATATAAAATTTTGTCTATGGTCCTGTACACTTGAACAAAT
>Ga0228710_1011693_pt1 | contig 11217 bp, 3 predicted proteins | sample MedpolnodulmetaG_FD_177995 | JGI IMG/M metagenome (GOLD analysis project Ga0228710, IMG submission 177995) | Root nodule microbial communities from Medicago polymorpha collected in Santa Monica, California, United States - pink nodules | ecosystem: Host-associated > Plants > Roots > Nodule... | reverse complement strand
TCTTAAGGCCATTATCAAAAAAAAAAAAAAAAGGTCATGTGGTCATCCAATAATGCATGGGATTCTTTTTCCTGTGAATATGATATATGTGATTCTATAATACTAGTATTTAATTACTCGAGAGATTTTGTCTGACCTCCAAAATGATTTTTTGTACCTACTATTAAATAATACTAGGGACCAAAATCGGCGATTTTAGCTATTAGAGAGATGAAAATCTAAGAATTTCCTAAAAAAATGAAAATCAAAGAATAATAGATACTTTTTTTTTAAAGAAGAATAATAGATACTTTTAAAACCATAACTTTTATATAGGGACCAAAATCATAACTTTTATTTATTTATTTTTTAAAAAACTTTTTCTTTCAAAAATAAAATACTACCAAAATCCACCCATAATAATAAATGAATATTCCCCTAAAAAAATGTATATTATAGTTACCATATAATAATTATATATTTTCCAATAAAAAAATAAAAAAAATTATTTTCCAATAAAAAAAATATTATATGGTAAATAAACTCTTAATATAATCTTTTATTTTAAGAAATCATTTTTATATTATAGATATTTTTTTTAAAAATTGATAGGTATTATATTCTAGACCTTGAATCTAGAGTATAACTTCAAATATAATTCCCTAAAAAAAAACTTCAAATATAATAAAAATTTGTCTTGAATATAATTACATAGTAAATAAAAATAAAATTTGTCTTGAATTTAGAGTTTTAATCTTACATAACTATTTAAAATTTCTGATTCTCAATCAATTTAAATTGTATAAAATTAACATTAAAATTTTGAATTATAATTCTTGTTTCTATATCAACGAACCTTAAAAATTTGACGAATGTAAACAAATAGTTAATAAAATGAAGGACATATCTGTAAACAACAAAACTAATTTTTGAGATAGGAAAATCCACCTTGAAACTTTACTTGAACCAGCCCATAGTTCTTAAAAACGGTCAAGCCATTTTGACAGAGCAATTAACGAAAAAAACAAATCAAGCCAACCTCGTTTTTGACTGATATACTCTCATGTGACAAACATTATTGATGATTATTCCCTCTAAACTAAAAAAATGTTCAACAATAAAGTCTTATAAAATAAAAAATCATGTGCAGTTGCAAACAAAACATTCTGTTTCCACTACTTTTCAAAGCAATCTTCGCACGTATGTAGTGTTTTGACACATCTTACAAAGGAACCAAAATAATAAAAAAAGTTATTTTAATTCTCTTAAAAAGTTAATATCTTTTATTTTTGGGTTGTGCTAGAAGACACGTGAAAGTGTCTTTTAGCAAGTTATTCTATAAGCATTTGTTAAAAGACACCAATTAATTTTTATGAAGGTGTCTTTTAGCATAGTTATAACTAAAAAGTGGAAATCACACCTTGAGGTGTGAGTTGTTAAAAGACACATTCATAGGTGGCTTCTAACAAAACCCTTTATTTTTTTAGCTTAGAACTCTAGTTCTTATAGTTTTGCTAGTGATAGCTTTTAAAGCATATCGGAACATTTACTTACAATTATTTTTATATAACTTTATGATCAGTTTTATTATTACGTTGTAAAAGTCGAGACGTTAATTGTTTCTCTCATGTGTTATTTTCATGTAAGTAAAGTTATTTATGGTTATCTATGCAGACACTGATACGTTGACACCGTTAATAACTTGAGAAAATCACGTAATTCAGTAAAATTATCGTGTCTGATACTGGGACACGCCTGATCTAAAGAATGTTTGTGTTTCATACATCTCGATTTAGAGAGAGAGAGATAGAGAAACAGGAAAAGAATAAAATCATAGGACAAGCGGTTTGAGTTTAGGTCAGTGAATGAACGTCCCAGGTTGATCAAACTGTGTCAGTGTGTAGCTCTGAGGCTCATCCATGTGTTTTATTATTTGTGCACCTGAAACTATATACCTTTATCACCATTTTATATATTGGCCTTTTCCTATTTCTTAAGGGTATACTTACACGCAGAAAATGGACAAGGGTCATGAGATTGTAGAAAGAAAATTCTACTAGTAACTAGTAAAACATAATAAAGTGAAAAACAAGAGAAAGAAAAGATTGAAGAGAATAATAACATACAACGTGTCTTGCTATTAGTAGTAGCACCAAGAAGCAAATTCCCATCACTATTGTTTGCCATGACCACTGCACAAAAAAACACACATAACTATTTTATATACGAAGAAAGAATGTCGAAAAGAACTTCATCTTTAGCCTATAGAGATCAACACTCTGGTTACAAATGGAATTATGAATGTGTCAGTGTGTGGTGTATTTGTGTTTTTTTTATGTGGTGTTCGAGGTTCCCAGACTTTGCATTATTATATATTGTTCCTACCAACTGAGCTAAGCTCACGAGAACGTGTATTTGTGTTTAGCATAGCATGTCACATAGGGATAAGGGAGAGAAAAAATAAAAATAAAATGAAGTAGTAGTAATTAGTAAAATTAATTATAATTAACCTCATGTATGTTTTGGAAAACAGAACTCATTACAGGAACAAGACTCATTTGTTGAGTGAAATGTGTGATTCCAAGTAAGCTCTTAAGTTGTTGCAAAGACACAATTATAGCAGCTCCAGCCATGAATCCAATTAAGATTGCTTTGGATAAAAAATCAATGATAAATCCTAGCCTGCAATCATTAATAAATAACACTTTATTTTATCTTTATACATTTTTTAGAACATATGGGAAAAAAATAATACTAACAAAATCTAGAAGTAATGATTACCTTAGAATTCCTAGTGAAGCTTGAAATAGACCAGCAAAAAAGGTTGAAGTAAGAGCTAGTTGAAGAAACAGAACAGGTTCTGCTGAAGGAGACACTTCTTGTCTAAGCATAGATCCTAAAACAAGTGAAGCAATAGAAACAGGTCCTACTGCTAGATCCCTTGAACTTCCCAGAACAGCATAAATAAGTGGAGGTACAAAACTAGAATCTGCAAAATAAATAAAAATTATGAGTATAACATATGTTGATAAAATTTACAAAAATAAAAAAATGTATACTTACATAGTCCAACAATTGGAGGAAGATTTGCAAGCTTTGCATAACTTATTCCCTGAATAACAAGTTCAATAATTAAATATAATGAGAATTAACTAATTAATTTCATTAGTACTAATTAAGAGGCATGGAATTTGACAAACCTGTGGGATGGCTAAGCTAGCAATAGTGAGACCAGAAACAAGGTCAGATTTAAAGATTTTGAAGCTATAATTAGAACCCCATTGAAGAATAGGGAAAAAATATTTAGCTCCTAAGATTAGTCTTTTTTGAAGTGTTTGTCCTTTGAATTGGCGTAGAGGATCATCAGGGAAAAAAGTTTCCTTGAGCCTAACTTTGAATTTTTGTAAGGTGCTTTTGTGAGGTGGTGGAACAACTTGGTGTATTTCCATTTGTACACAATGTGAATGCATGGAGAAAGTATTAGGATCCATTGAAGAGAAGTGAAGAGAATAGAAGTAATGGAATGTGTTATGTGTATGGTGTTATTATATAGGAGTAGTAGCTATAAGGTTCTTGTGTTGATTTGATGCAATATAATGGTGCTTTTTATGTTTAGACACTCCCCATAATCAACTCATCTATATGACCGCTATAATACAAGACTATACCTATGTCAACTAAAGTACAAAAGCATCAAAACAAAAATTTTAATTCTGTGGAAAAGCATCAAAACAATAAATATATGTGATATGTATAATTTCTGAAATAAAAATACTAGAAGGCTAGCAAGAGCGGTGAAAATGAAATTATACGGTGATGTTAATTCTTTGCTTGATCATAGTAAAAAATAAGGTTAACGATACACTTTTTATTTTAACATGTTGGCATGTTGGGGAAGAGAGACACGGAAGAAAGAGAATGTGAAAAAATCCAGTGGTGAAAGAACATGATAATAGCGTGGTCTTCCTTTGATCAAATGGCTAAAATCAAACTGACCCATGGTGCGAAAGTTTTAGACTTTCCCATGTTAAATGCCACCCATTTTTCAACACAAACTTTTAATTGGTTAAGTTTATGTAGGTCTCACCAAATTATATAGGATTTGCATGAGTCGATAGAATCCATGTAAATTTTTGACAAATTAAAGATAATGTGTTAAAAATGGTATGTGCTGGAAACTTTTAGCCCTATTTTTACAAGAGGCAACAAATTGTTTTTATAGAGTGAAAAACAAATTGTTTTTTTGGAATTTTGGTATGTTGTCCAATGATAGATTAATATCTACGTCAATGATAAATATCCAACGACAGATTAATATCTACGTCAATGATTAATATATGTATAAAACAAAATTAAAAAGACTGTAAAATTTTACTAAACTCTTAAAGAAGTAATAACGAAATCATCACCCACAACTTTCAATTCTCCCCATTTGGGGTTGGCCTAGTGGTTGGCTTGGGGTCTTGGAGTTTGCAGGCCAAGTCCATACAGAGCTTGTTCTGGCTTTAAACGGGGCCCCTGCAACATTAAAAATCAAGGAATCGGTCAATTTTGTTTTGAATCAAGACCGAATAATACACCTATGAACTCTAGTTTTGAGAACAATCAATTTTGACAACCAACTTAACATTAAACATCCACATGAACACTATTTGATTAAGTTTGATGAAATTAGGATAATTGTGCAAATATTTTATGACATTTTTCTTCTTCTTGAGGAACAAATATTTTATGACTTAAATGACCAATTTGTAAAAAAAAAAACTTAAAGAGTAACTTGTTATAATCTTGCAACTTAAAAGACGAAAATGATGTTTGGCCAAGAAACTATCACTTTATCATTATTTTAGTGCATGTGAGTCTGATAAAATTAAAGTGTCATGTAATTTGTCAAATTTACTGTGATTCTAAACATGATACGAGTATTACATATGATGAACATCATGAGCAAACTGATTTTTTTGGCATACATTTCACACCAACATGACGTAGTTCTTTCACGAGTTATGTCCCATTATTATATTTAAACAGTTTTGGTTTCAATAATTGTCATATTTAGGTATCTTAACGCATCACAACCATACAAACTAGCTTGCTGGTTGGTCCAAAAAATTCCACTAAAATCTATTTTATTCTTGACACACACGTATGTAATTTTATTTTTTTGAGGGAACACACGTATGTAAAATATTATCTACACTTTTTAATAAATTCTCCATTATTAAATAAAATAGTTTATTTGGACAAAAAAAAATAGTTTATATGAGTATCAGTTTTACTTTTGGTAAGATATATTTTTTGAAGTGACGAGGTTTACCGTTTACGGAAATTTTGTATTTTTTTTTGGTAGTGTACGGAAATTTTGTATAATAACAAAATAGCGTGTTAATAAAGTGCCCATACCTTTACTTTAATTGGAGATTTTCTTAAATCACTGTAATATTTTTAATTCAGATAAAGATACAAATAGTAAACATACTTTTTTTTTTATGAGAATAGTATACATATACTTTTGTAACCAAAAAAGAATAGTGATAATACTTTTTGACTTTGTTTTTGAGGAAATACTTTTTGACTTTTTGTTTAAAGTGAATGAATGAATAAATGTATAGTATAAGACGAATATATATATCTTGCAACTCCTTTTTAAGTTCTATCGACAACAAAATATATAAATATTCTTGGATTCTTCAATAAACAAATGTTAACTTGTGCATTAAAGACACATGTTAAAGAATTTATTAGATTTCGTAAAAAAAATCTAATATATAAATATTATTTTAAAAATTGTGCATTATGTTTTTTACATATATAAAGTTTTTTCTTAATTTTGACTCTTACTCTCTTTTTTTCTTTTTCTTTAGCCTCGTTATATTTTAACACTATAAAAAAAATATAAAGTTTTTTAATATAAAATTCTACTCGTAAATTTTTTAACATTTGACCTTACGACATAAGTTAAATGTAAAACATGCAATGTTTAAAAAGGATAATTTTCATGCATATTCGGTGTAAAACTTTTTTACATTCATGCTCATTCAAACAAATTACATCATAGTGAACACTCGATTCGTTAGTTTAGGTTGTAAGAGTTTGACTTTAAGAGTCTATTTGGGAAGGTCAAGAAGTTATCTTATAGCTTATAGCGGATAAGCTCGTCTGATAAAAAAACTATGTTTGATAACAACATTTTCATCATGAGCTTATAGCTTATTTTATAAGCTTATAGAGTATTTTTCAGACGCTATTCTAAACGACGTTTGAGCTTATAGCAAATAGCTTATTGTGTTTCTTCCACTTTTACCGTTATTGTTTTATCTAAAATCCATTTTTACCCCTTATAATGTATTATAAATTAAAATAAAAAAAAGTATCTATTAAATACAAGTATACAATATATCAACTATAGAACAACGAAAGATATGTTTAAAAAAAACGAAAGATATAACAATTGAACTATATACATTCATTCGTAATTCTCCAGTATCGTCATTTGTTTCTCCTTAACAAATTTATTATATATTAAAATTAAAGTTAAATAACTATAATTTAAAATCAAGTTGTGATCTGGATATTTTTTATCGAGATAAATGTTTGGAGTCCCACATCTAATAAATCAAAGTGCTTGATGTGGTACTTAAGTCATGAGGTTCTCCCACCTATTAGACTAGTCTTTTGGGTTCGGTTCTCCTCATGGGTTTAAGTCCTAACAATAAAGTTGGCAGACTGATTGCCCATTCTTTCATTTTCTTCAATTCTTGTGGAATGAGTAGAAGAAGCAATACATGAATAAGAAGCAATTCTTGTGGATTGATCTGGATAATATTTAATTCTTTAGGGCGAAATATTAATTTGAAAAAAACTTGAAAAACAGTCTACTCGCTTAAAAATCATTTCCCATGATGAGAAAATTTACAATATCTTCCGCCACAAACGTCACCATTAATGTATAGATTGAGATCCCCTAAAAAAAGGTATAGATTGACTTATTGAGTTCTAATTTTTCCAATACACTAGTAAGATAGAATTTGATCATAGAAGTGGTAAAAAAAAGTCAATTCCAGTGTCTCACCGAATATTGAGAAAGAATGTCTGTTTACATAGACTACAATTAGATACAACAAAAAAGGAAAGTAAGTTGGGTTAATTGTTTGATGAAAAAGGTCGGTACCTTTCTCCAAAGGATAAGCAAGCAAGGGGTGTAGTACATCTTTTTCATTTTTAATTAGTCTTATGGGACCAAACATGTAACACCACGTGGCTTCAAATAGTAACGTGCCATAATACAAGGCTCAATAATTAAGCAAGTTCATCCCTAGAAGACCCACGTCTAGCTATATGGCAATTAAATTTCTCATACATTAGGTTATTGTATAAGAATATGGGAGGTACTGATACATTTGTAAGTTCAAGAGAGAACAAAGAACATGTCACGCTGTTTTGCTATCCTTTTGCATATATTTAATTAGTATCAGTAGTAAGGGCTAGCACTTAAAAATTCCTTCCTTTGTTTCTATTGGAGACAACCTATATATGCATACCACCTAAACTCTTGTGGATAGCAACAATTTACTAAATCATGCTTTAGTTATGCGTTAACCCTAGAGTTTAACAATCGATCTTCTTTCTAGAACATTGCTATTTATCCGAAGAGAATTTATCCAGAACTGATAACGAAAAATATTTAGCCAATTAAATTTCTTCCTAGCTAGATGGAAAGAAAAAAAAATTGGTAGCTAGATGGAAAATAAGGGAGGTCATGGTGAGGGTGGGCATATTAACTGAACCAAAGTGTTGAAATGGTTTGGGAAAACCGAACTGAACCGTTTAAAGTTTGAAAGTAACCAAATTGAACCAAAGTCATGGTTCGGTTAACCATTTGCTTACCTATTAACCAAACCGAACCGAACCAAAACAAATATTTTTTATCTAATGAATAAAACCACTTTTATTAAAAAAATAACAAATTAAAATTAAAAGCTAGAATAGTTTATTTCTTCAAAACAACTTATCTTATGCAAAACAACTTATTATGATCTCTTTTTAAAAAAAAGTAGCTTATTCAAAACAGCTTATTTTATGCATAACTTTTTATTCAAAACAACTTATTTTAGAACAACTTATTTTAAGCAAAACAACTTATTTTAAAAAACAGCTTATTCAAAACAGCTTATTTTTGCAAAACAACTTATTTTATGCAAAACTTCTTATTTGAAAAAACAGCTTATTCAAAACAGCTTATTTTAAAACAACTTATTTTATGCAAAACAACTTTTTTTTTAAAAACAGTTTATTTTTGCAAAACAGCTTATTTTTAAAAATAGCTTATTCAAAAAAGCTTTTGTATACAGTATAGCCATTTTCAATTAGTGTGATCCGTTTGATTTTAAAAATAACCTTTTTTTTATAAGCTGAACCCTTAAAGATATCAAATGTAGTAGGATTATATGCTTCCTTTTAATGTTTATTTGGTTTGCATTCAATAGGATGCAAGACACTAATTAGTTTGTTAATTTTACAGATGCCAAGTTTGGAATGAGATTTTCTAGTAAGCACTATGTAAAGAAGCATGGTAGAATCCAACAAGGACAAATTGAGATAGATTGTTTATTTGGAATTGATAGAACGCGAAAAGTTGATTACATTGAGTATACGATATACTTAATACTGTGATCCTAATTAAGCTAACCAATTTTAACTAACTTGTAACTGTCCCTAACAAACTTATTACAACCTTCAACAAACTTCTACTTAGTCTAACACACTGAGATCAATAAGACATGACTCATGAGATATGGAAATGTAATATTTCATATGCTTCTGTAGAGATTTAATATTTTCTTCAAATACTATATGCCTATATAATACACTTTTCGAACACACACATTTTGTATTTAGTTTTAAAATCAAATGGATCACACTAACTGAAAATGGATGTAGTATATACTAAAACAAGTTTTTTTAGCTTATACAGTACTAGCTATTCAACACATTTTGTATTTCAGCAATAAGCTCTTTTTTTAAAAATAAGTTGTTTTCATAAAACAAGTTGTTTTGAATAAGCTGTTTTAAAATAAGTTGTTTTGAATAAGATGTTTTATAAAATAAGTTGTTTTTAAAATAGATATGGTTAATGGTTCGGTTCGGTTCGGTTCGAATAATTGTGGTTACTAACGGTTCAGTTCGGTTAGTGAATTGTTATCAAAATAATGGTTCGGTTCGAGAATTGGTTAAATGGTTCAGTTAATTTTGATATGGTTCGGTTCGGTTAACCGGTTCGAATTGGGTTTTGGTTATTTTTGCCCACCCCTACTCATATGGATATCACATCAACGTCTTTTGTGATTCAAACAAAAAAACTACTTTAGGTGTTTGTCTTATCTTCCACTAAATTATTTTATTCTATTTTAGTTGATTTTTTCTCTCAATACAACTCCTCTCGTTGAACACTATTTAGGCGACTATTGGTTCTTCCTAGCGAATGACAGATATGATGAATGATTGTAGTATGAATCGTTGGACTTGATACCATATTATATTTATCTGTATAATAATCCTGATTCATCTTGACAAAAGTGGTTTGTAGGTGATCAGTGTCGCTTTTTATAATGTCTTCTTAAACGTTGTCACTTTTTAAAATAGTACTTAGATTTTTTTCACAATAATCGTCGACAACATGATGAACTCTAAGAATCCAGGAAAGAAAGAATGTTTAAGAACATAACAACAAAAATAAAGAATGAGTGCCTTAAAATTTTGGATAAAAATATTATGCCCAATTCATCGGTGTAATTGCTCAAAACTTAATATGATGATACTTTGGACTCCTCACAATCTATCATCATGGACATAGACACTGCCCACGACATTTTCATCGTGGATAGTGGCAATATTTCTTGGAGTGTTGATCAAGAATTGTTCCAGCCAATCTTTTAACTTGAATTATTAACCACTTGATTGTTAGTATAATTCAACTAACTACATAATTTTGAAAACATCAAACCTAAACGATTTTATTTAAAATATGAAGGAAAGAAAAAGCGACGAAACCTTCAAGTAAATAAATGAATTAAGAGAAATGCTAACCAGTGTCATGAGAGCTTTGAACACTTATTAACAAACCTGTAGAGGAATTTTAGTTTAGGAATGGTGTATTCAACACATTAAAACTTTAAAAAATAAAAAAAAAGTAATTTTTTCTATAAAAAAATTAGGATCAATTATTTACATTTTTTATGCACGGAAAAGGGTAAAAGGCTCCACCACATTCCACTTGATTGGTAAGTAATAATGTATAGACTAGTTCTCATTTTGACCACCAAAGACATAACAAAAAGAAAAGGAATGAAAATTAGAATCGAAGAATTTGTAAAAGAAACTTCTCATAGCGACAGACGCACATAAACTCTGAATAATACATACATGAAATCTCTAAGCACATGTTTAGCTAGAAAACATGACATGTAAGCAAAAAATTAGAAAGAGAAGATCACAAAAGAAGAGATTTGTCACTTTGATGCATTTGATTGAACACTTTTCGTTTGCCATCGGGCCATACAATTGCATTGGATCTATAACTAAGTTTGCCTTTATATATTCCATTTTGCTATCTCTTCCGGCACACCTTGTGTTAGGGGATAGTCAGTTGGTCTAATATATTTCATTTTGATTTCTTTAGAACTTTATATATTTTGCTTAATAGTTCACATTTATCATCTCAGAATAAATATGGTTTAATACAAACAGTTATGCATCAAACTAAATAATTTAACCAAGAGTTTTTTTTTTGTGATTTATACATTGAATTGATCAATATTTTAGTTGGATTAAATCTCTTTGAACAAAAAGAATAGGGTCGAACTGATGTTCAACCTAGTTGTAAAAGATCAAGAATCGACCATAGTTGAACCAAGCGGCAGATTGGTCGGTTTTTGGTTCAACCGTTGAATCGGCATATCCAATTTAATTTTCAATGTTAAATTAATTTAGATGTCATTCACAGAAGCAAGCTCATGGGATGAGAGAGCCTAATCAAACATAAACACACCGTAGAACCCAAGAACCTTGACAATGTGAATCTTAAATACAACTTCAACATCCACTCTCACGTCTAGTGCGAGCCTGAGTTTACGTATCCTACAAAGTAATGCTCTTATACCATGTTAAATTGATTTTTATCTCAATCTCAAATAATAAGGGTACCCAAAGACGAAAAAAAAAAAAAACCAAATTCAATAT
>Ga0228710_1011689_pt1 | contig 11223 bp, 5 predicted proteins | sample MedpolnodulmetaG_FD_177995 | JGI IMG/M metagenome (GOLD analysis project Ga0228710, IMG submission 177995) | Root nodule microbial communities from Medicago polymorpha collected in Santa Monica, California, United States - pink nodules | ecosystem: Host-associated > Plants > Roots > Nodule... | reverse complement strand
TAAGTACATTTTCTTGCTTAATGCTATCATTAACTATTAGTGTTATGTCTCATGACTACAATATTTAATATTGATTTCAAATTTATTCAGGTGTATGCACCGTCTCTGTACTGAAATAAACAAATCAAATGTGTTTGGATTTTTGGACCCAACAAAATTGAGTTTTAATTCAAAGTCTGCAAAGACTAGAGAAGTTCAAACCTACATACAAACTAGGTTGCGTGATATGAACAAAGTGTGTTACTTGGCACCATTTCTTATGTCGTAAGTATATATAAATTTGTGTTTTCTCTTATTTATGTTTGATAATTTAAACTTTAATAATTGTTCTTTTACGCGTATAGATGGCATTGGAAATTAATCGTCATTTGTCCAAAGGATAATACATTGGTTGTCCTTTGTTCATTTAACGAAGATCTTGACACAACAATGAATGAAATTGTTTCAAAGTAAGTGTATTTTTATGTTGCATTTGTTATATTATAAATCCTATAACACTAAAAGATAGAACTTACTTTGATGATTTTTTTGACCTAGGGCTATGGAGATTCATCAGTTAGCAAACGGTAATAAAAAAAAAGGCTCGTTGGCTTCGTCCTAAGGTATGCGTAGACAAGATGGTTACATTTGTAGTAAAATTTTTATTTTTTTATATCTATTCACTATATAAAAATTAAATTCATTTGTAGGCAAGGATGCAACCTAACACAAATGATTGTGGATATTATGTGATGAAGAACATGCGAGACATCGTCTATGCTAATATTATTAACTCTTGGATGAAGGTATACCATATGTTTGCACCATATATATTTCCAAATTAAGATAGACATATCCTTATTGTTATTAATTATTTATTTTAATTTATTGTACAAACTGTAGGTATTTAATGATACAACAACATTAACAGAAGATGAGTTGTATGATTTGCGAAACGATTGGGCAACTTGTTTTCTTGAATTGTATGGAACTTAGGATTTATTAAGATATGCTTCAATGTAATTTAGTATTGTTGGTCTGTTATTTCTAGCTGGGAGATATGTTGGCACTGGAATTCACATCGGTGCAGTGTGTGTATGCAACTGATGTGAAAAGTATTCTACAAACTGGAATTCAAATCAGTGCAGTTTACTGTCGATGTGAATTACGCCTATGTGACATCGGCTGCCTTTGTATAACCGATGTGAAATCCAATGTTTTCATACTACTGGCTCACATATCAAATCGGCGACTACGTGCCCGATGTGGTTTAATACATATCACAACAGTTCCTTGCCCGATGTGAAAAGTGAATGACATACAACATCACCTTAAGTTACATCGGTTGCCACCCGATGTGAAATGTCATTTCTGTAGTAGCGATTGTGTCTCATAGGGGGGTAATTGAATATTGCACGTAGTAAACAATTAAAAATTATCACGTGTTAGATAATAATATAATGTCATTATTAATGCATTATACTTTGATATATTTTTTCGATAAGCAGAGAGATACGAAAGATATCAAGAGGAAACAGAAACATCCCAACTAGGACGGCAACTGAAACCTCCATCATATACCGCCTATTAAATATATATTATACTTTGATATAAGAATTGATAAAAAAAAATGGTTTTTGATACTTACCAAGTGTATCACCTGCCTTGAAAGTTTTTCCTACAGGCCAGTTTTGAACACCAAATGACCAACCTTTCTCATCACCAACAATGTATTCGTCTGCGTGAATCATGTTAGAATGAAATACCAAGATACATAATAGTGACAATAGACATATGCTACTGACTCTTCCCTGCTCCATGATAAACTTTTAGTGATTGAGCTAACTAGTACTGGTTAATTAGTTTTGGGTGCGCACAATAGAGAATTGAGAGATGGTTTTATAGACAAGGACACTGTTTAAATTTAATATATTATATTTTGACTTTTTGTTTTTATAATATATTATGTTATAAACAGTCAAAAATATAATATATTTTTAGTTTTTGACTATATTAAAATTACAAAAACGATTGTCATATTGAATTTGACCAATGATTATATTAATATTATTAGACATTGTTGATGAATTTGACCATTAATTGTTTGACTTTTTATATATAAAATAATTGGCCTGAGATAATTTAGATTTTTTATTAATTTTCTTGCCTAAGTTTATAGGGTGTAGTAATATTTGACTTTATTAATACTTATCTTAATTTAGTTTTTTTTTTATTTCTAACATTTAATAAACTAATTTGATGATTTGTTAAAAAAACTAATTTGAGTAATTGTAATTAGTATGAGAAATAATAGACTTTAAAAATGAGTTTTTTCATTTTTTTTCTAAGAAATACTACAATTAGGTCTTGATGTCTTCATGATTTTCTTTTTTTAGGTAGCATAGCTAAAACTTCACCTTGTGATGAGGTGGATAAATGTGGAATCCAGTATTCGAACTCAATCCCTACATATTAAAATGTAGTGTCCATATTAACTGATCTTTGCTTTCAGGGACATCATCATGAGATTTGTTAATACACACATATTATAATACTGGTTACCTTTATTTAATATTTTTGTATGATAAAAAAAAATGTTGTTGGAAATCCCACCCCGAGCATAGGGGGATGTGTTGGTAATCCCACCTTAATTCCGATCTGCTCCTAGCTGCCTTATGTTAGCTTGTCTTTGAGGAGATGGATTTAGTCCACATCGGTTAGATAGGAAGCTTGATAAGAGTTTATAAAAGAGGAGACACTCTTCACCTTACAAACCGGTTTTCTAAGGGTGAGTTAGGCCCCAAGTTTCAACCGTCTTTTCTTAAAGGCATAAATATGCAATTAGTCCCTGCACTTTCACTAGATTTTGACATTGGTCCCTACACTTTGTAAAAATTTTGACTTTGGTCCTTCTGTAAAGTCTCAGTTAAAAAAAAAACTAATGGTATGCCACGCGGACCAATCATTTGACGCCACGTATGCACTTTAACCATTTTTTTAATATTAGTCCATGCACTTTGATATTGGTCACTGATTATTTTTTTTTCAAAAACTTTCAGTTACCCAGATTTTGATATTGGTCCCTGCACTTTGTAAAAATTTTGACTTTGGTCATTCTGTAAAGTCTCTGCACTTTCAATTAACAAAACAAAGCTAACAGACACTTACAGTCATTAATTACTACGCTAAAATTAGAGACGCCGCTTTTACTACCATAAAGACTGTCTACCATAAATTAAACTTTAATTGTACCGCATTGTAGTTAAAAAATTAAGCTTTAATTAAATCTTAATTTTTTTTTAAAAAAAGACTTTTTTATTTTATTTTTTTTTATAATTATTCTCAGTAAAAATAATAAACAAAATAATTTCATTTGAAGTTTTTTATAAAAAAATAATGTTCGAGGACCAATATCAAAGTGCAGGAACTAATATAAAAAAAATACTGAAAGTGTAAAGACTAATAATATTTTTAAGTAAAAAAATAACGAATAAAATAATAATTAAAAAGTTGGAATTTTTTGTCTTTTAGTGTGCACATGACGTGGAATGATTGATCCATGTGGCACACTGTTAGTTTTGGTTTATTTTTTAACTGAGACTTAACAGAAGGACAAAAGTCAAAAATTTTAAAAAGTGCAGGGATCATTGTCAAAATCTGGTAAAAGTGCAAAGAATAATTGCATATTTAATCCTTTCTTAAACTACACTTTTTTCATTTATTTTTTTATGGAAACTCTTTTTCTTTGAAGGTCTTATAAAAACAATAATATTAACTAAGATAAAGTTGTTTAAATAAGAAAAATGATGTGTTGACACTTATTGTTGGACACACTTTGTACCACTGCTGATGTAGCATGGGCAATTTAATAATTTCACTTCACTATCACTCTTTTAAGTTCACATCACACAAAAAAGAAGGTCATGTGTCACACATTTGTGTGGATATCAAAAGGGTGGTACAAATGTGTCAATGTATAAGAAGAATCTCAAAAATTCCTCTACAGGATGCAAAGGGTTGAGCAATGGCAGATCTCAAGAAATGTATTACCATTTTGATCAGAGATGGAAGTATTGTGAACAATGGATCCACCATAACTACACTAAGAATCAATGATGTTGACATTTTTATCATCTTCCATAGTTAGGCATTCATCATTGATCAAGAACAATGACTCCTCCACTATCTGGTTTAGTGGAAACAGGCACTAAAATTCATCCACAAGATCCAATAAAGGGCTGAGTAATGGCAAGTCCCAAAAAATGTATTACCATCGTCTTCCATAGATGTATCTCGCTGTTTTTTTTTTGTTCATAATCATCTTTCGATGAAAAATAGCTCTATGTGAAGTCTCTTTATCATCACTAGAGAAAAGACGGGCACTCATGTGCCCGTCTTTTCGCTTTTTTTATTGCACTAACGTTTGAAAAATTATGAATGATCTTTTTTTATGAAATTTTGATTTTAATCAAAACTAAAAATAAAAATGTTTATTGTTTCAAGTTATAACAAACCAAACTAACCATGAATTAAAATGGTGCATCGCTTTAAAAACTCTTTTATTCCTTCTTTCATTGTGCGTAAATTTTCATTGGTCACTAACCTAATTATTTGAGAAAATTTTGCTTTGGTCTTCCCTAAATTAGTCCACAATTTACACTTCACCAACACGCAAAGAATTACAATCTTCTCGTGTTATCGCATGGATGATGGTTTTTCCATACTTCATTGATTTCCACTGTTTGGTAATTACCTGATGGTTCTTCACGCCTTCAACAACCTGTTGCTCTTTTATGACGAAAACTGTGGCATCAAAATGTAAGAATTCACCCCTAAAAATAAATTTTGGGACAAGCTTTTATGATACCAGGCGAAAAATCTTGCAAACTCTTCTCAATAGTGATCATGAATAGATGTGAGAGGATTCACATTAAAAATGGTGTCCAATGTATTGAGTTCCCCCACTTTTTATTTTCATGTTTATTTTTCTTTATTTCTCGAGTTAGTTTTGTGTCTCCAAAAATGTTTTTCCCATTTTTTCTTCAATAAATTTTTTGCTTAAATAAAGACATTAATGTATTTATTTTTTAAACCAATGTAGTAGTATATCGATATCAAAAAAGTTTATTCTCAACTAGGATATTGTCATTTCATTTACAGAAAAGGAATGATTGCAAAGTCGTGTTACCACTACTAGAAAATTCGCAGCAAACTTCGTCTGACTAAGGTCAATTGCAGCAAAATCCTCAGGTTTTCCTGCGGGTTATATTTCGTACGAAAATCCGCAGGAAAAACGAGAGTTACTCATATCAACATGATAATGTTTCAAGTGTTTCCTTTTATACTAGCATTTCCTCTTTATGATTCTGTAGTGTTGGTCTCAAATTCCTCCAAATTTACCATTGAGGTAACATCATTTATTTACATAACACTCAACTCCCACAATCAACGCAACTGATATTAAATGAAATGAAAAATGTCAAAAATTAACTCGTATGATTGAGAGATAATAAGATTTTAAGTTTAAGTTTCGAAATTCTTGTCTTTTATGGAATTATTTGTTTTTTTTTACTAAAAAAAAACCATAAAGGCTATAAGAGTTTTCTTTCTTATTATTAAAAATGGATATAAGAGTTCGGTGTTGCATCAATATATGGATAGCACTTGCCTCAATATATACAGGCACAGATCCATCATAAAGGCACAAATCCATCGTAGGGGCAATGGGGTCGTCCAACCCCACTTGCCTCTATTTGCTTATTGTATTTTTAACCCAAAATTAAGTATTTATGTTGTTTGACTTCACTTATATTGTATTAGTGTCTTTACATAATTTATTCATAACACTACATAATATTACAAAACTATGAAGTAACCTAATGAGTGTTAGTTAAGAAATTAAAAGAAGTAATTTTTTTATAAAAAGTTGTTGTAATTATTATCTAGATAAAAATAATGCTTAATTTTAAGATTTTTTTTTTTTTTATGAAATCTTTAACCAATTTTCTTAGGGTATATCGTTAACAAGACCATAAAATTACTATCGTATTCTAAACTATTCTTATATTTATATTTTGTTGAAAAAAGGCTCTTTGGCCGACATTGGTTGTTGAAAACTAATTAATTACGGTTATATTTTTTAAACTCTTCTAGAAATGGAAAAATATTTTAAAAATAATCAATATTTTAGAGCAATTATAAATATAACTTATATAATTTTGATACACTTACAAGTTTATATTGTTTTATATAAATTTTTATGATATAACTTTGACCTCACTTATTAACATTTTTGGATCTGTCCCTCAATATATGATGGCAGGCAACTCATAACAAAATTCTAACAAAATTCCAACACGATTCTAGCATGGAATTGGCTTAATAATAAGGCGTTTGGTTTCAACTATCATCTTAGCAATGAATTCTTCAACCTTTGGATTGTTTGGGGTCTTCTTGGCGTTGATTTGTCTTCATTATTTTTTTATTTATTTTCAGGGTATATACATATATATATAGAGAGAGAATGAGCGAATAAGACATGCCAATTCAGACCAGAAAACAATTTGTCAAGATAATAGTATTACTGTTATATTCGTATGCTAGTTAATCTTTTTTTTTTCTTCTGTTTTTTGTGGCTTTTCTTTAAGTTGTCTTTGTGCTGGAGATGTTGGGATTCTTGTTGAAATTCAATCTTAATTTGAACTGGTTTGACCACATCAAACCTCAACTAATGAATATTTCAAGTAAAATTAAGGTGCAGAACAATTAATTAATAAATAATAATATTCTTATTTTAAACTTTATTTAAAAGTACTGTATACATTAAAAGCTTAATAACTAGCATTAACTGCAATTTTCATTCCAAGGTTACAATGAAAAGGAGTTCCACATATGAAGTAGTTCGCTCCTTTGGCAAGTGTAATTCTATCTGCTCCTTTGTAGTAAAATCCAGATCCTCCAATAGCCACACATGAATTGTAGTGAGACTCGTTCACTATCACCACGTTGTGAATCACAGGGGTGTAATTGAACACTGCACATAGAAAACAATTAAAAATTAAAACATGTCATAGATAATGATTCAATGTTGTTAAGAATTATTTTACTTCACCCTAAAAAAAAAAAGAATTATTTTACTTCCATAGAAGAATTAGGAAAACTATTAAGTACATGTTTTTACACGCTAAAAAAGGGATTATGACATCCAATATTTTATAAATTATTTTTTATAACTTTTTAAGAAAAGTAAAAGTCTTAGTCAAAAAACAGTAAAAGTTTTATTTGAAGGAAAAAAAGAAAGAAGTAAAAGTTGTTTAGTGTTTGTTTGATAAATAAATAAATAAATAGATTTATTTTACAACAAAAAATTTATATCAATCATTTTTTAGAGAAACTACTCAAAATAATTTTCCATTTAGAAAAGATTAAATTGATGAAGAATTAGTTTTGATTGGTTCAATTAGAATGATATTCTTATAAATTAAAAAACTTTTCCTAAATTATTAAAAAATATTGGGTTAATAGTGCTTTTCACTCCTGTAATATATGTCATTTCCGGTTTTCGCCCCTATAAAATTTTCGGTTTGATTTGCATCCTTGTAAAAAAAAAATCTTCCAGAATACCCCTCTCCCCCATCCAACTCAGTAAATTCGCTTACGTGGCACTGATTTGTCTTTTTTTTTTTAATTGGCCACGTGTAAAAAAAAATTCCACATCAGATTTTATTCTTAAAATATTTGAAAATAAATTTTTAAAAATAAAAAAAATTCCAAAATATCATAAAATATTCAGATTTTTTTCCAAAATTAAAAAATTCAGAAAAAACATAGAGATTTTTTCCGAAATAGAAAAAAAACAAAAAAATAGTCAGATTTTTTCCAAAAAATTTAAAAATCGAATTTTTTTCTTCAGAAATTTAAAAAATCAGAAAAAAAAAACTATATGTTTTTTTTGAAATTTAAAAATTAGAAAAAAATCAGAAAATATAATCAGATTTTTTTAAAATTAAAAAGATTTTAAAAAATTCTGGAATTTAATTTTCAAAATAAAAAATATATATTTTAAAGATTAAAAAAAAAGGTCAGATTTTTTTAAAAAATATTCTGGAAAAAATTTTAATTTTTAAAAATCTGGATACAAATTTAGAGGGTTTTGCCATCGTCGTGGAAAAATGATTTTTTTCCCAATATTTTATAAAAATTGTGGAATAAAATTTTCTAATAAAAAATCTGATTTTTTTCTAAATTTGTATACATATTTTTAAAAATTATAATTTTTTCCAGATTTTTTTAAAAAAAATCTGACCTTTTCTTTAATTTTGAAAATTTGCTTTTTTTTTCGTATTTTGAAAATTAAATCCCAGAATTTATTAAAATCTTTTTAATTTTAAAAAAAATTGATTATATTTTCTGATTTTTTAAATTTCAAAAAAAAATCTTATAGTTTTTTCTGATTTTTTAAAATTTTTTGTAAAAGTTCTGACTATTTTTCTGTTTTTTTATATTTCGAAAAAAATCTTAATATTTTTTTATTTTCAAAAAAGTATTTTGATTTTTTAAATTTTTGGATAAAAATCTGAATATTTTTATGATTTTTTAAAATTAATTTTCAAATATTTTAAAAATAAAATCTGATGTGGAATTTTTTTTTACACATGGCCAATTAATTAAATAAAAAATGAAAAAAAAAATGCCTCATCAGCGTATTTGCTGAGTTGGATTGGGGAGGGGGGTATTCTGGAATTTTTTTTTACGAGGATGCAAATTAAACAGAAAATTTTATAGGGGCGAAAACCGGAAATGACATATATTACAGGGGTGAAAAACACTATTAACCGAAAAATATTTAACACTAGATTTTGCATACAATCAAAATAAGTACATAAGCTAAAATGAGAAAAATAAATATAATGATTATAAAAATATATTAATACATCAATATATTTTGTTTAAAACAGTAGTATTGTGCGAAATAAAGAAATAATAATAATTAAATAAATAATCAGATGGTTTCATCCTCTAGTGATTGGGGTTTAAATGACGTAAAACTAATCCTCGTACCAATATAGAGACCGGGTTTGATTGATTTAATTTAATTTAATTAGAACCCAACCATATAATAAAATTGATCTATTTTCATTAGTTTATGGTTCAATTTTTAGATTCGTCGATCATTAATTAGGTTCTTACACTATTTATTTATTTATTATTATAGTTAAAAATATGAGTAATAGAGCCCAATCCAACATCTTACACCCTTACTTGTCAACGTAATCCATGTTGATTTGCTGATGCAATTATGGGATCAATATTCGTTTTTACGTTTAAACAAGTATCTTGTCTAAAATAACAATTACATTCACGTAAATGAACCAAATGAAACCTTTATCAAATTAAGATCCTTACCGAGTATGTCACCTTCCTTGAAAGTTTTTCCCGAAGTCCAATTTTGAACACCAAACGACCAACCTTTCCCATCACCAACAATGTATTCATCTGCAAAACTCATGTTAGAATGAAATACCAATATACATAATAGTGACATTAGAATAATACTTGTGCTATTGACTCTTCCCTGATCCATGATAATCTTTTAGTGATTGAGCTAACTAGCACTGGTTAATTAATTTTGGGTGCTCACAATAGAAAACTGAGAGATGGTTTTATAGACAAGAACACTGTTTAAAATTAATATAATATATTTTAACTTTTTGTTTTTTTTAATATATTATATTATGACCTTTTTGTTTTTTCTTTAACAATTTATTTGAAATTTGACCGATAATTATTTGACTCTTGAATCTCTTTATTTTAAGAAGAAAATTTGACTCTTAACTTTAATATACTTCATCCGTCTTATAATAAGTAAATCTTTTGTTCATTTCACACACATTAAGAAAAAATGTATAAAAGAAAAAGAAAGAAAAATTTATTCAATACTTAATGTATTTGGTCTATATACAAACAAAATACTTTTTAGAAAGATTTGACTCTTAACTTTAATACCAAATACTCTGATGTTTCAAGTTTTAGATTCGAATCAAAATAAATTAAAAGGAAAAATGATTTGAATAGTTTCTCCCTTCCGGAAGTATGATTCGAATCAAACTATTTATGATTGTATAAATCTTCATCTACCCTTGATTTGAATAAGTGTTCTTGTTTGTCAAATCAATCTTCGTCGCATCTCAAATTGAGTTTACACTATTTGATTCAATTCTTTGATTCGAATCATTCACATATTTTAAGTTAATTTTTTAGCCCAACTTGCTCACCTATATATAGTTGCCTCAACTAATTTCACAAACTATTGAATCAATTTGTAAAATCACTCTAAAGTCTTTTCTCTCTCATTTTCTACAAACCTCTTCGGATTAATGACCTTTTCTAAGAACACTTGTGGGATTTGAGATCTAGATTTCTTAGGGTGCTATAGGCAAAATGTAAGTATCGTTTCATTCAAGGATTTTGGTGAGCATCAAAAATCTAAAGCAAAAGGAGGTATTTTTCACCTCCAAAGGTAATTGTGGGGGTTGCTTCTCAAACAATCAACGTTGAATGGCATCGATGCAGAGTGATAGCAAAGAAGAATTCTTGGGTAAGATAATCGAATGATTGCATGCTAGCTTGATTCGAAGACCTAATGATTCATCTGATTTCAAGGAGCTTGAAGATTGGAGGCAATTGGAGTGATTGCATAGTGTAGAAGATTTAAGATCGTGGTGATTCGCGAATTGCATGAACCTTTGTAATGACTTCGTAACCATTTTCAACATAGAAGTACATAGAAGAGGCATTTTCTTCTACGAAGAGAGGATGTACCCCTAGCGAGAACGGAAAGGGGGAACCTCTATAAATCCAATGTTCTTCTTTCCCTTACTCTTCATTTCACAAACTTACTTTGATATATGATGATAATGAATTAGGTTAATTGTAATATGTCTTGTGATTGATCAATTAATTTCTAAAAATCGATTTGTCAAGGACTTGTTATTTCATAAATTCAATCACAATTCATACTAGATTTACTTGATTGATGAATTCATCACATATATCAAAGTTGTGATAAGTGTTTTCTTGATTAAGATTAGGTTTGATTTGAAATAGTTATTGATTTTGTTGATTATAGTGAGTATTGTTAATTTATTATTAAGTAATAATTTAAAAGTGAATTTCTCGTTCCTAATTGAATTATCATTGTATCATTGATCATTCCATTATCGTTAAAGCTTTTGCATAATCTAA
>Ga0228710_1011687_pt1 | contig 11223 bp, 5 predicted proteins | sample MedpolnodulmetaG_FD_177995 | JGI IMG/M metagenome (GOLD analysis project Ga0228710, IMG submission 177995) | Root nodule microbial communities from Medicago polymorpha collected in Santa Monica, California, United States - pink nodules | ecosystem: Host-associated > Plants > Roots > Nodule... | reverse complement strand
TAATAAGTTGTTATGAAATTAATCAAACTTAAGGTAAGATGTTAAAATATAGAGGAATAGAGAGAAAGGGATAAAAAGAGAACAAATGAGTGAGTATATTGTATTCATCACAAGTCTAATCTTCACATTGTAATATATGTCACATTTATCACACATAAATGTCGTAAGTTACAAGTACACGAAGAATCATACTACTATGACGTTAAGATCTAAATGAATATTATTATTTCTCGAAGAGACTATGATCTTAAGAACACTATTAATTCCGAAGAAACATGAAAGAAAGGGGAGAATAATTGCATCGAGTAGAAAGAAGAAGGGAGAAAGAGTTATCGATAACTCAATAGAACTATTTGATGTGATTTGTGAACTGAATGAAGTCCTTTGTTTATTTAAAGGAAAGGATATTTCCTCCCTTGGCATCAATCAAGGAAAACAAAAACGTCGAAGACGAAAACATAGATTCTGATTTTCTGGATTGAGAGCCAAATTTAAACATACTGTGTAATGTTGTCTCAATCTTACCTGCTAAGTATCATGTAGTGTCTGAAATAGAAGACATTGAGGAAGACTTCGACTCAGAGGATATGACTAATCATAAACCAATATGTTATTATGTTATGAATAATGGTTGTGTTGAGGAGCAACATGTCATGTTCGAAAGACCAAATGTTATGAATAATCATTGTCTTTTAATTCTTAATTTTCATCTTTAAAGTTTAAGTTTTACTTTTAAATCTTTAAACTTTGTTTAATTTTGTCGAATTAGACATTGATTTTCATATTCTTCATATTTATTCCTAAGAACACAATGAACGTTCAAACATTTTCTAGAAAAATATTGCACAACATGTCCTAGAATTTATAGTTTGATCCTACAAGTAACATTTTAAAGCTAACACTTTTGTTTACCAAAAACACTGATAAACAACTATTAAGATCATTCTTGATTCCGAAGAGACATTATTATTCCTAAAAAGGGACTATGGTCATAAAAATACTCTCTATTTCAAAGGACATAAATTATTCTAGAAACTATGTTCTTAAGATTATTCTTAATTCCGAAGAGACATTATACCCAAAAAGAGACACGTGTCCTTAGAGCATAAATTATTTATTGGAAAAAATTAATTTTCAAAATTGTGAGAAATAAACTGACACAATTTCCAATACATAATTTCATATTTGGTATACTAACATGGACCCTTCATAAAAACTTATTTCATTAGAATAAAAGATCAATGAAAAATAAAGGGTTAAATATGTTTTTGATCCTTATAAATATGTCTTCAATTTTTAGTCCTCCAAACAAATTTCATCTTCATTTTTTGTCTCTCCTTTAAAGTAAACTCATGTAGAATTTATATTCTTCATATTTAAAAATTGAATTTTATTATAGCGGATCTCTCCTTTAAAGTAAACTCAAATTTTTTTTTTCCAGAAAAATGTATACTATTATAAGGATCTCTCCAAAAAAAAATATGAATTTTTATATTTTTGGCGGTAAAAAATTCATATTTAATTCATATTTTGTTAAAAAATTCTAATTTTTTTGGAAGTGGTTTTTACAATATTCTATACATTTCTGCACAATTTTATTAAAAAATACAAAAATTTACCTAAAAATAGGGACCAAAAGTAGTGATTGAAAATTTTATAGGGACTGAAAGTTGAAGAAATTTTTTAGAGGGACTAAAATTAAAAGTTGGTGTATTTATAGGGACAAAAAACATTTAACTAAAAAAATAAAACTTGTATCAATTGAAGGGTATTTTAAGATATGCATCATTAACTAGAGGCAAAAGTTGTTACATTTAAATAGTAAAATTATACTATAAAAATATAAATTTAAATGTTTATGCAGGAAACAATAGGTGTGTGAATTGTGTTAATCATGACTATACATGGGTGGTCAAGAATAGAAGAAAAACTAATATTTATCATTCATTTGCATGTTTTCATATAGTCATGATTAACCTATCTCAGATGGCAATACCATTACAATGATTTTCTATCACAATATGAAATCGCCATATGCAATATGATAAAATAACTTTCATGCTCTAATTTTAATTTTACTAGGTTTTTTATATATATAATAAATACATTGCAGACACATGCATATACTGTTTTCACTGCAGTTCAATCAAGCACAAACACTAACAGAGTCAGAACAACAAAAGTCAGTATAGTATATATTAGATGCAATATGTTGGAACATTGACAGGTTGGTAAACAAAGGTTCTGACAGCATGTGAATACCCCGATGGATGATTGTAACTGAATTTAATCCCCGAACTACCACCACCAAGACGAGTGCAGTGCTCATGGAAACTACTGATTGGTCGAGCAAGACATGCATCCCAACGATCACTCTCGGGCATTGTCTCAGCTACTGTGTATATCCCCTTGGCATCTGTAAATGCCTGATAATTTAGAACTTCGCCGGACTTGGTTATGCAAAGAACAGCAACTTCAGCACCTACATCAAAGCATTCAAAACCACTTGATTGTTTTAATAGGAAAAAATAATAATCTTACAATATGTTATATTCAGTGTGATTAATAACGGATTGTGGAAAATAGTGGATAGTATAGCGGGCAAATAGCGGCAACCGCAAAGTAGTTGATATAAGTAATTGTATATAAAATAAAGCATTAACAGAAATAAAAAAAGTGACCGACATAACTCAAAATCTCAATAGCACAAACAACTAATAAAGCATGATGCATAGTTGCATACATTGCTACTGAAAAACCAGAAACAAAAATTAAAAGAGACGTAAGACTCAAAATCCAAATAGTTCAATACAACTAATAACCGGTAGTTCTATCTAGTGTGAAAAGATAAAAATATCTAAATATTCTCCTATCTCCTAGCATAATCATTATCCTCATTTTGCGATAGCGAGGCATATTCTTAAATGGAATCTTCAGAATCAATGTCTTGAAGGAGATGAATTATGAAGTTAAGAGATAAGATGGAGAGGCAAAGGTTGTTTAGTGATGAGAGGTCACCTAGCTCGTGGGGTTTAGGGGTTATATAAGACCCCACCTCATCACTGACTCAATATTATTTTATTTTGATGATTTTGAAAACAGTTCAGCTCACATGATATTTTTAAGGTTATTCAAAGGAAAAAAAGCATAAAAAACAGAAACTTCCGCTATTTAAGCAATAACGGATATCACTGATATGTAAAAAGCACTGCTATTGCAGTGATAGCGGAATCACAATATTGTATCTGCTTTCATCACAGTTGCTCCAAATCCCGATATGTAACAGCAGCATAGCAGTGCTACCGGTTACTTAACAACACTGAACCAAGGTTTTAAAAGGTTTATGTGCATCAAACCTTTTGGGAGAACGAGTTTATGAATTCAAAAACAACTCACAGACACTTTTCTTGATTAACATACTCTCTAGCAAACATGTCATTCCAATAAGTTTTGTCTTCACTACTATTAGGCCCCTGAACGACCGTGTGGAAACCAATTACTGAGAGGGTCCCACACAATGACAAGACAGCTGAAACAGAGGGAATGTGATTGTTAGAATAGAATAGTGTTAGAGATCAGGAAAGAAAGGAAAAGAGAATATTTCAAAGGGTGAAAACAACTAACCCCAAGCGGAAGGATTTTGTGTAAATAGTGTATAAGAGAGAGGGAACACAATGATGAGGTAGGCATTGTTTGTGAATTTCGATTCCCCGCAGTCGCAGGTTTCCCGCATTCACTCACTCAGCTACATTGGTGGGAGTTGGATCGAGATCGGACAGTGCAGATTTCAAACTCTGTTTTTAAGTTTTTCAAAAAAATCAAAACTCTGCTTGAAATCTACATTGTCCAATCTCAATCCAACGGCTACCGATGTATCAAGCTACGTGAATGTGGGAACCTGTGATTGCAAGGTATCCAAATTCGTAGTTTACATGCAGGGTATTTGTCCTTTGTTATGATTCTAAATAGCACATGAGAAAATACACTTGTCAAAATGTAAATGGTTTGGGTAAATGGACATGAGTCTAGTGATTGTGCATAAATAGGGAAAGAACGATCACTAAGGGGTATGAAGAAAAATGATGAAAGTCTCTCCTCTCTCCCTTTGGTACTCTCTTTGAGAGTAATGGCTTAAGTCTTTGGACTAAGTCTTCTTCTATCTTCCTACTAGTTTCTTAAGTTGTCAATTTACAGTGTATTCGATCAATTTCTCTTGTATTGTGTTTTTCATTAAATTCAATACAAAGTTATTTCATCTATTTCACTGCATTCATCAATTACAAAGGGTCAAACCCTTGCATCCTTCTAGATTTTGTACTCTCCCCCTTGCAAATTATTATTCTTCTATTGGGTTAAACTCTCTGCGGAATTGCTGCATTTGTAAAGGACACTATTCCTACTAGGGTTCATACTCTGGGAGTTGATATTAATATTTCCTCATAAAGTCGATTGCAAGAACATTTGAGGACATCAACAAGAATCTGCTTATGTGAAGAACACTTGAACTGACTTAAACACTTAACCAAAATCTTTATGGAGTAACAAACATTGTATATAAACAGTAAAGTTTCTGTTCAAAATTTACTTTGGGAATTATTTTAAGAAATTCTGATAACAACTAATAAAGTGAGGTGATTATAAGCGAGATAATAATGAATGAAATGAAATTTATATCCCTCCTAGCTTTTCTGCCATCTTAGGGGCTACGTATTAGGTTTTCTGATGCTGCAGAAAGGCCCTAAATCCTAATAATATGACTAAAGCTCTATTTCCTCTTTGCATATCACAAATTTAAAACAAACTGCAGCAATCGTTGATCTGAGATTTATAACAAAACCGAAACATAATTCCTAAATTATTGTGATTGTAAGTTGCATAGATCAATCTATACAACAGATAAGAACAGTTTTTCTTATATGAAAACAAAAGCATAAGAAAGAAAAGCTAGACATCTCCACAGGAATTAGATATTACTCATTGCATTGATATTCAATACAAATAAACTTCAAACAAAGAAATTACAAATGCAAAGTGACAATTTTGAAACATATCTTTTCCAAACCACAATACCATAATTCAAAATCAATACGTAAGACTGAATCAACAACACAAATAGTCCAGAAATAAAATTAGACTAGCAGTTGAGGGGGAAGTATATCAACAGTTCCACTCTTAATAGAGGTTATTAATCTCATCAAAATCTACAACCTACAAATTCAATGGTCAAACAAAAGCAATCTCATCCACCTTCTGTCAATTAAAGGAGAAAAACAAATAATTCAGAACATGCCTTCGGCATCATCAACATCAGCATCATTTCCGTGTCTAATGGCAACATTTCTCATTAAATTCAAATTCTCAAAACAAAATTTAATGACTGAAATAATCCAGTCCACAGCCAATTGTTAAATAACAAACTTCCTCCACAAGTTAAACAAAACCAGTGACATCATAACATAACTCAATTCCTAGCCAACCCTTTAAAAACCCCACTTATTCATAAAAGGAAAATACAAATTTCATAACACAACACGGACACTTCAAATTGAAGATGTGCTAAGCATCCAATACAAACTCAATTGGTTTTCAAACACTTCCATTTACTCAAATTACTACAGGTGTTTATGTGTCAGTATTCATTTTGGTGGAGAGTTATAAGGCTATATATCAACACTTAAAAACAACTTTCATAACACAAAATAACCCATTTTATAAATTCTACCAAAATCATATAGAATTCACAAAAATCCCATTTCATAAACTCAATCAAAATGACATAAAATTCACAAAAATCCCAATTAGAGAGAGAGAGAGAGAGACAAAGATACCTTCAAGAACATGATCTTCAGGACCAAGAGAAGAATCACCACAAACATCACAAACAACTCTTCCACGAATTTCACCAGTCCAACCACTCACACTCAAAACAAACACCATTATCAACAACACAATCAATTCCACTATCATCTTCTGCTTCATTGCTTCCATTGTCAAAACTAAAAAAAAAAACACCCAAAAAACCGCACTTTCTCGAATAACACTGATTTTGCGCTTATGGGCTGATTTTGATGTTTTCCACCGACACTGTCTGAGTCACCGAGTCCAACGCACGAGTTTAATGAAATTTTTCTATAGGGACAAAAATGTCTTTTTGAAAATCATCAGGGACAAATTTGGAAAATTACCTTCCATGTTTTGTCCTATAAATACCAACCAAAACTTCGTAGCATGATGTTCTGTTCTGTTGCGCCGCTTTTGAGAGCTGAAGTTGATTATTAGGGTTTCAACTTTTAAAAGAACAAAAACGGTAGTGAATATCTCTGCTTTAATTTGTAAAGCCGCTTGTGTTCTTTTTATGTTGATTTTTCATAGCTTTTAATTCAATTTTAGAATCTGTTTCTGTTCTGTAATGGTGTTTTTTTTTTTAATGTTTGGTTGTCCCAATGATGATTTATAATCATAAAAGTAGTGGACTGAATTTCCTTGAAGAGAAATTTATTCAGAGGGATACACTAATTTATTCTTAATTTTTGTTTTTAAATCTGTTTATCATTGATTTGATGTTTAAGCACAGCCCTTAAGATCGCCTTTCAAATAAAATGAAAGCGTTTTGAGTCATTGCTGTGCTAAATTAAATTACTATAAGGTTTCATATTAGGGTTTTCCTTCTATGAATTCTTTTCCACCACTTGTTTTTTATTTAGAGGCATAGACCCTTTTATCATTGGATCTGTTATTTTTATCAATGTTAATATCTTTGGTTATTGGCTTCTTGTAAGTTTTGACCTAAAGATTTAGCTGATCCAATTTCAGTTTCATTGGTGCTTTATTAATGTCTCAGCTAGCAAGTGGTAACATTTATCTATCTTTTTTCAAATTTAATGTTAATTTTTTTATAGGACAATATGCAAGTATGATGATTCAATTAGATGTATGAAAGGAGAAATCCTTGCTGAACTCTATTTTTTGAGGCAAACTGTCTGACTTGCTTATTGTTAGTCTTATAGTGTTGTTAACCTAAGATTGTTGGAAATATTACTGGATTTTTATTTTGTGAAATTGCATCAATAGTAGTTTGTTTTTGGTATTTAAATACAAGGATGATGATTCAATTAGATGTGTGAAAGGAGTAATCTTTTCTGAACTCAATCTTTTGAGGCAAACTGTCTGACTTGTTAAAAAGATTATTTGATTTGCAATGTTTAGAAGTTTGTTAATAGTCATTAGTTTTTGAATTGGATACAAGAATGATGATTCAATTAGATGTGTGAAAGGATAAATCCTTTCTGAACTCACCATATTTGAGGCATTTGATATATCTGACTTTTCAACATTTTCCTCATAATTTTAGTTTGGTCGTTTGTCTTTTAAATCCAAAAGCATTATTATTGAATCAAATTTATGTTTTGTTAAGGCTAATCTGACTGGTTTTGGTTCTTGATGAATATTGCAATGCCCGACAACTCTGTTGCCATCGAGATCATATCTTAGAGAGATGGAGATTTTTTCTATAAATCGGATTTTCCATCTCTTTTAGAATAATATATGGCTCACAACACGGAATGTCTTCTGATTTTTCATAATAACTTCAAAGGATCAAATTATATCTTTAAAATTTTCATAATATTTGTAAAATTTTCATGTTCATCCTTCTCTGTGGGAGAATAGGAGTTTGTTCTGTTTGAAATTCTTTGCACCCTATTGTAAACTTGTCCTCATCATCTCAATGTCATTACAAATTTGTCTTTAAGACCCAAACTTTAACATGTTTAAACATTGATGATAAGATTAACATGTTATGCTTTTATTTCTTGTCCTCAGCATCTTAATATCATCAAATTTGTCTACCTAGCATTTTCAATTTGAAGATCCTGTTCCTCTAGTGATATCTCACTAATAATACTTGGATTCTCACAATTTGAACATATAGGTTTCCTATTGCATCAATCATATAAATATTATAAACTCTAAGCTAATCATTATTTTGCTCAAGTTCTGTGTTGTGTTTTAATTCTGAATGCTTGTGAAAGTATAACCAAATTATATCAATAAAAGGATGTCAATTATGGACTTCAACTTTCACGACTGTTATCTTTAAATTGTTGAAGAATCTCACTACTAATTTTTGCAATTTGACACATGTTATAATGGTCTCAACAATTTCTTTTAACTCTGAAGGCGGGTTTATGATCCTTGCTAGTCATAGCTTACATATAGAGCAAGATCACTTGCACATCTCTGGGATAAACAATAAAAAAATAAAAAAACAATTCAAACACAACCTAAATTAAATCCAGGGAAGAGTAAAGAACCTAAAAAAAATTAAAATTTGTTAATCCCTGTAAGAAATAGGTTCAAACAACTCAAGCAAAATCACATATTAAATCAAGGGCAAAACAATACAATATTCGGATGTGATTCATCGAATTCTAAATTTTCCAGTTTCACTATATTTGTTTATTTAAAGTGCACTTGGACCAATTTCAAATACGTCATTATCGACCATCTCATCTTGTGATCAAAATAAAGCTTAGTTTTATTCCACTTTCGTCAGACATAGAAATGCAAATGACAATATATAATGTAAGCTATGAAGCACGGATACGGACACGACACTGATACTGACATGCCGACACAACTAATAATTTGAAAAAATCACATAATTCAATGTAATTACAAGTGTCGGTTTCGTGTCGGTATTGGATACGACACGTGTCTGACACCGGAACACGCCTAATCCGAGGAGTGTCCGTGCTTCATAAGAAGATCAACATAATCTAGAGAAATGACAAATTTGCAAAAAATATTTGTGTAAATTAAACATCCAATCCTAATCCTTAAAATTAGATTAGGATAAAATCAAATACGAAAAATGATAATGAATTGATCACACCCAATCCTCCTTAAACTGGCAAGAACTTACATGCAATACAATAGCTCTATTGATATACACCATTGCAATCATATTACCTTACACATTTAGGTGCTAAAAAATTATCCCTGTGCACTTTCGGATGGTTGATATGAAAGAAAAAAAAAAGTATTAGTGAAAATAACAAATATGTGAAGATGAAGGCTATGAGTAGAAACTTAAGGAGAAGCAAAAAAATGTACAAAGAACGATGCTTAATATATACACAGACATCTTTAGTGCTTCAGTCCAAAAAAAATTAGGAAGATCGACATTACTCCTCATACTTCTTACCATGTCCATTAATGTTCAATTCTTCTTTTTGCCACACCATTATGGTCAGGAGAAACAAGTATAATGTATTGGGCAACAATCTCATGCTTTTGAAGAAACTTCGCAAATGGACCAGCTGCTTGTCCACTCTTAGTGTATCTAACCTAGTACTTTCCACCTCTATCAAATCTCATGATTTTAATTTACTTTTCACATTTTTTCTCTACTTCAGCCTTGAAAACTCTAAAGGCATCTAAAGCTACATCCTTGGAATGAAGTAAGTAGAGATGCATATATCGTAATAATCATTTATAAAAATGATAAAGTATTTCAGAGTTCAGACTACTTGCGTCAATGTCTGGACAACAAATATATGTATGTATGATTTTTAATAGGTTTGAACTCCTTTGTGCACCCTTTTTGAACTTGTTAGATTGCTTTCCCTTAATGCAATTCACACAAGTCTCAAAATCAACAAAATCTAAGGTACTAAATACTCATTCATTTACCAATCTCTTATTCTATCGATTGAGATGTGTTCCAATCTTTGGTAGCATAATATTATTAATTAAACGAAACTTTTATTTAGAAAAGTTCTTAGAGTAATGTGTTGAGTCTAATGGAAGGAAATATACTCTTACAATCTCACGAATCAATGTTCGAACTCTAACCGCGAGCGATATTCATATTTAATGTCCGACATACCTCAAATAAAATTACATATTTAGTGTTCTTAATTTTTATGTTTCTCTATCACCACATGTAAAAAAGTTTTAATCTAAATTTCGCTTTAGGCATACAAACACATTAGGCCAACCTTGATGGTGAGATCAATATGTGCAGGTGATCGAGCCAATTCAGATTGTGGTTTAGGTTATACTTGAAATTTTTGAGTTATCTCGAACTTTGATTATTTTATTTATACTTGGGGTTATCTCCCTCATTTGATTTCAGAGTAGTTCTCCTTTGTAATTAATTATTGAGTTAATACGTCTTTGCCCCTTGTAATATAGGCCACTTTTGGTTTTCCCCCTGTAAAAAATTTTTGTCAGATTTCGTCCTTGTAAAAAAATATATTTTAGAATACCCCCTAGGCCAGCTGACTGTGCATTTTCGCTGAGGTGGCGTGCTGCGCCACCTTTTTCTTGATGACGTGGCACGCCGACTGTATAATTAATTTTATTTTTTATTAGGTACACATGGCATTTGTGTTTTTTTAAATAAAAATAATAAAAAAAATTTAAAATATTTTTAAAAAACGAAAAAATAATCTTAAAAAAATTATAAAAATGAAAAAATGAAAAAAATCTGGTAAAATGAAAAATAGTTAAAAAAAATTAATAAAAATAAATAAATAAATAAAAAGATCTGGAAATATTTAAAAAAGTTGTGGAAAAGATTCATGCAGTGATAGAAGGATGAGATAATAAAAATTCTTAATGAGTCTATACTCTATGTTGAGTGGAGTACATAGCTACATGATTACTCTTGATAGACTCACCTATACGAATGTGGAATTAAGGCCGGTTCCTATGGTATTCGGGGCAGAATACCTAGAGCGTTCGTTAAAACCGGCATAGACGTGCAGGGCCATAAACGCACGAGCTTTTAGAATACACCTTAGGAAAAGGTTTGTGTGTGGGTTCTATGTCTGAGATAGAGTTCAATGTTGTAAGCAACTCTTGTTAAATCAGAATATTATCCGCTATGCAAAGGTTCAAGTTGTAGGCGACACCTTTGTTTATTAGCAACCTTATAGAAACTTTTGACGTTATTTTTGAAACCATTTTTTAAATTCAAGTGTGGGATTGTTGGAACATTGATGTGATGTTGGATGAAAAATTGGAAGATTAAACACCAAGTAATTATACTTTGATCTAATTTTGTGTGAATTGAAAAAATAGAGTGTGGGATCCCACATAAAATAGAACACACATATTAGTAGTGTTTAAATAGTGGTATTTAATTTTAAATACTTGATCATGATCAAAATAATAGTAATTATTATTTTTATTCGTGAATATCACTTCCCATAAATT
>Ga0228710_1011686_pt1 | contig 11224 bp, 5 predicted proteins | sample MedpolnodulmetaG_FD_177995 | JGI IMG/M metagenome (GOLD analysis project Ga0228710, IMG submission 177995) | Root nodule microbial communities from Medicago polymorpha collected in Santa Monica, California, United States - pink nodules | ecosystem: Host-associated > Plants > Roots > Nodule... | reverse complement strand
GCCGTTGCTATAGCTCCGAAATCTATAGCATCAAGCTAATTTTCCGTTGGTATAAGCTATTGGGACGACATTCTTGCCGTTGGTATAAGCATAGTATCCTAGACGGTAGCAGGTGGGCGTTGGTATAGGTTTTATGACCTATACCAACGGCTTTTGAGACCTTTACCAACGGTGTCTGCCGTTGCTAAATGGCAAGTTTCCTGTAGTGTTAGTGTTTTTTGGATTTTAAAATCCGGAAAGCTCTTTTCCAGAATTTTTTATTTTAAGCTTTCAAATTCGTAAAATAATTGCAAATAAAAATAAAAAACAGAAATTAAAGACAAAAAGATAAAAACAACTCATTTTATTGATATATGAATAATACATTACAATAATGTTAAAACTTTTTAAGCTTATTACATAAGAGCCTAAAACTATTTCTAATCTCCTAAGCTATACCAGTGGAAAGGAAAGAGGAGGGAGGGGAAGAAGAAAGCAATGATGGCGAGGGCCGGTACAGGTGTAGTTATAAGGGGTTGATTGTATTTTATTTAATGTTATTGTTTGAATATTTTGGATAATTATGTTATGTAACATTTGGATAATTATGTTTGATTAATGTTCAATGTTTGGATAATTATGCTGTGTTGTTGTTGTTTGATTAATGTTATAAATTGATTTTTCTGTCTGAAAAACTGGTCGAAATCATAAACAGTTGAGTGTCGTTGCTCTAAAAGAGAGGCTCAGCCAAAACAAATGGCTTCTGCCTCTGTGCTGATGCAGTTCAAATTATAAAATCCAGATTGTTTTAACGCATTCCGGATTATGTAATCCGGAAACCGGAAACATCATTTTTCACCCCATTTGTTGACTTTCAACGGGGTGATTTGCATATTTCGGATTATATAATCCGAAATGTGTAAAAATAGTCCGGATTATGTAATCCGAATCCATCCATTGAAAATTGAAATCAACAAATTCCTTCATTCTTCACTTCATCTCTTTTCTTTCATTTTCTTCAAACTTTTTAAGTTTTGTAGGAGTGTTTGTGGTGTGATGGTCATTGTTGATCGTTCATACGACTCTTGCAATTGCATTGTAGCTTATGCGGGGGTTATATAAAGGACAATAGAGACCCTTGACATCAAATAAAGACACAAAAATTTCATATCAATTTTGTCCGGATTTTAAAATCCGGAAAGCACTAACAATCTGGTTCGGAAAAAAAATCCGAACCAGAGTTATTTTTGCAGAGCGCATGAGAAGACAGTAGGGTGAAAAAAGTAACACTCAATACATTAATACACCAAAGATAATTTAGTAATAGTTACACACATTTTAAACAAATTTATTATTTCAGCCATAACATTAAATTAGCAAGAAATAAAGAGATCGAAAAGGGATGTTAAAAACAGTTGATAAGAATTTCAAAATTACATTTCCTTAAAAAAAAAAAAATTCAAAATTACCTTAGTCCCATGTATTTAAATATATTTTAATGTGAAAAAATAAATTAAGCCATAACATTAAATTAGCAAGAAATAATCATTTTTCTTCTTCCAATTTCAGAGTTGTAGAATGTAGAGAGTAAGGAAGAAGGGAGTCCATTTTAACCAATAAAAAAGTTTTTTTCTTCTTCTTCTTTTTCATAGACATCAACGGAGAGATCGAAAAGGGATGTTAAAACAAAAAGAATTTCAAAATTACCTTAGTCCCATGTATTTAAATATATTTTAATGTAAAATTGGTCTATTAGTCTAAATAAAAATTTGTTAGTTGCTAAAATAAACATTAAAAAAATAGAGTGAATCTACTGTAGCAAAACTCTAAATATCTATTTGAGTGTTATTGTGGAACTTCAAATAAAGTAGTGCATGCAAAATACAACTTTGGTTGAAGTTGACACCCCAAAACTTAAATTACACATAGATGTACGAATTACTCCATTTTATTAAAATTGAAGTTGCAAATAGTTGGATTTGCAAGTATCGTTTATCAAGTTCAATATGCCATATTTGTTTTTCCTTTAATTTTATTTTTTATTTTTTTGGGCTTTTGTATGAGTCATGTTAGTGTGACGAATCATGAAACTTGGTGTGTTGGTAACGATATTTGACAAGATATATGCTTCGATGAAATAAAATAAGTGTTAGAGATGGACGTTGAAATAATAAGCAGTAAAAGGATAAGTATTGTTAGCCCAGAAAAGGATAAGTACTAATTAAACTGAAGTGCGTCTCAAATAGATGTTACGTGAGAATATAGTTTTTTTTTTTTGAATAAACGTGAGAATATGGATTGAAAGCATAGGTTCAATGACATCAATAATTGGAACATGATGTAAGATTTGTATATTAATCTCCCTGTTCTCATTCTCATTGAAAAGAGTTATGCTAATGTAAAGTTTGTAAAGAGGAAAATTAGTGGTGAGAATGTGTTAGACCGTTCGTCAAGGGTTTATGGCTCGGTTTATTTAAAGTTTGCTTCGGCCTAACTCATCTATAAAATAGGTTAGACTTAAAACTTTTTAAAAAACTCTTTAATTTAAATAGGTCAAGTTAAAGTTTATTGAAAAGCCTACTAGACCTAGCAGACCGGCTCATATATGTGTAATTATATATACTTCATTGTATTAATAAAATTTTGGTTCCTTCAAATTTTTAATACCACAATTTATTTATTTTTTGTATTTTTATTTTTGCAATTTGAGATTTCCAATAAGTTACAAAACTCTTAGGGTCCGTTTGGTTCGAGAGTTTTGGAGGGGAAGGGCGGGGAGGGGAGGAGAGATTTTTAATTTGAAGTGTTTAGTTCAATTTTTAGAAGGGGAGGGGAGGGGAGCAAATCTTTTTAAAATTTGATTGTATTGCCATAATTATCCTTAAATTAATTTCAAATCTCAATATTAACCTTGTAACAACTTTTATTATTATTTATTATTATTAGGTTATCTTATTCTTATAACAATTATTATTATTATTTTGTATTTTTTTAACAACTTTTATTATTATATTATCTATAACTCTTATTTGTTACATCTAAAACCACTTCTACTACTACTTTTTTGATGTCAATGACTTTATTATTATTATTATTATCTTTTAATTCAACTTATTTTTGCTTTTTTATTCTTTTTTTTTTGAATGTTAATTCACCGGTTCATGTCTTGTTGTGGAAAATATATGAGCCAGTTTGAGATAAAATAAGCAGCTTAGATGTGTGTTTGTCATTGGTTGGTCTCTGAAATTGTAAAGTCAAGTAGTTTCTTTTATTTAATTAAGTTTAAGGGTAAAACAGTAAAATAATTTTAAAATCCATCCCCCTCCCCTCCCCTCCTCTTGTGAACCAAACAGATTTTTAATTAAAATATCTCCCCTCCCCTCCCCTCCGTTAAAATTCCTCCCATTCCCTCCCCTCCTAATTCTCGAACCAAACGGACCCTTAGTGTTACTCTCTTATTTTAATTCCAACGAGTACACGTACTTTTGGGTATTACCGTCATAATCTCTTACTATTATCATTCTCATCTTATTTCAAATTACAAAGTAAGGAACCCTATTAGCCTCTACAAAATGGATGTACAAGCTTTTCAAAATTACAATGGAAGTGGACCGTCAAGATTTCTGTAGATCCGCTTTGCCTTTAACAAGGACTCGATAGTCCTAGATAAGGTTGGACTCTCAAGACTTCCTCAGAGCCACTTCACCCTTAACAAGGACTCGTTCCGGGGTTGTGGACTATCAATATTAAGATAAGGACTCAATAGTCCTAGACAAATGTGCCACCTTCAACAAAGGGTCCGCCTTTCCTTATCATCCACTAAAGCGTCAATGCTAGCCTTTAGGCTCAATATTTGGCTAGATAGCTTAAGGAGTAAGTTCCGGGAAACAAGGTCATATATGCTACAAATAACACCCTTGGAATTGCTCCAAGGCACGACCTAATCAAAAGATTAAAACCCTAATCGCTTAGCTTCCTCACGAGGCCGAGTATTCATATTGTGCTTACTTTAAGTACAGGAAGGTTGGATAATTCAATTTGTTTGAGTTAAAAATTAAAGTGTTGAAGGTCACGGGTTCAAAAAATTTCTAAGGAGAAACATAAATCTAACAATTAATACAAATGGCCATTTAGAAAAAAGAAAGAAAGTAAAATTACACGGTTTTACGGTGGCAATCAATTACAACTCCCCAACACAATAAATAATGTCAAATGTCAAACATGATCACAATTTGTTTACCCTGATTTTGATTTTGACTTATCAAATAATCCATCCATCAGCATGTTAGTTTATTTCACTATAAATATACACACATGACACATGTAAGAGCTAAGGTCGAATTTCAAAATTATGGCATTTCAGAGAAAGCAAAACAGAATTATCAGTAAACAATTAACATTGAAATACAACAAACGGGCCAATGATTAAAAAATGAATGGGAAATGAAATTATCACACACGGTCAAATGTTCTAACTAAATAAAGAAAATCAAGGATTTCTAATGTATCTGGCTCCATCAGATACACATAATCTTCCTATTGCATGCAAATTAAACAAGGAATATGATATTTGTTCCTTTAGTTTTCCTCATTATCCATTTATTCAAAAACCAAGGTACAAAAGGGATAGCACCAAGAAAGCTATATAAACTTAACATAGGGTCCATAACATAAGAATCAACTAAGTAAGGAAAGGAAATGTTCAGCATGTTCAGAAGGAAGTAAATTGACATCCTTTTATGTAAGCAAACAGAAATTAGAGTTATTATGAGGATTTGAATATTGAGCAAATGGATTTAAACATAATAACTCTTTTGAGATGAGCATATAAAGAAAAAAATTCCTTAAATTTAAGAGGTCGGGAGTAGATATAAATCCATTTGCTCAATATTCAAATCCTGTTGAGAACAATTACCACTCTTGTTTCATTGTTTATGTAAATAAAAAAGACAGAGAAATTAGTGACACCACAAACATATAGCTACAGGCAAAAATCACAATGCTTTCAAACTCATCAAATCAAAGACAGATGTATTTTACATCAAAACCATAACCTTCAAAAGTGAAACTAGCCAGAAACCAAGGTGTACCAGAAGACGTAAACTCAAACATTTTAAATAAGGCATTTAGGCATGGAAATAAATTAAGCCAATGTATCTTAAAACAATATCTTGGTGCCACAAAATGTCTTTAACTAGGTCAAAATGACAAACATAATCTGCCTTCATGTTTGACTCCCTCACAACGCAGAACCATCCATTGAGAAATTTGAGTACAGTTCCTTTGGACGAGAACCACGGAAGCAATGATCTCTTCCTAACTTGTCGCATCACATCTTTGGCTTATCAATGACATGTTTTCATAAGAACTCAACTGGTTTGTCCGGCTAATCGGTCACCAGATGGAAAATGAATTTAATTAGTCATGGCGCAAATATATATGTGTGCATCAAAAACTGCAAATTTGATTGTAAAAGATCAAAAGTACCTTGAATATGAGGAGGGGTTGATTGTTCTCTTGCACGAAAGATAACAACTTCAAAAAAGAGTCTTGGTGCCTCAACTAGCTGAAAAACACACACATCACCTTGTTTCAATTGATTGTCTGTGACAAAATTCTTCCAACCATCACTAAAAGATATTTGTCCATTGCAAGTATTAAGCTTTAACTTGACATGCCAAAATCTCTTCGCCTCAACAACCCAAAACATAGCACTCTCCTGTTGTTGACGTGTTGTTAAGAAGTTGCGCGGTATGACCTGTTTGGACAGTTTTTATCATAGCAAAAACAACATTACCAATCGCAGAATTAAGCTCCAATTTTATTTCAATATTATAACTTGTCTTTAATTTGACAAATTCAATATTATAACTTGTAATTGGATTTAATTCACGTACTTTCAACAAAAAAATGAAGCGAACTAGAAATGTAGCACAAACTTACCAGCACATTTCTTTGAATGTGTGATGGGCGCATTTGACAAATGAAAGATTTGTTGTGACTGCGGCAAGCCTCGGCTCTCTCCAATGCTCCAATGCTACATTCAATATCTTCTAAAACCTTCCTTTGTTTCATAGTCGAGGATCCCCTAGTGTTATAGGGGACTTCTCTTCTTCTACCTATTAAAATAATTTGAGATGCAGAATGAAAGCAACACATATATAACAGTTTTTGATCTTTTACCATCAAATTTACAGTTTTTGACACACACACACAGACACACACATACTTGTCATGTTGCTATAGAAATTTGGAAATCTCTTAGAATATGAGATATGATAACCACATATTTTACATGTGGATATAACTGTTGATTTGATTTTTAAAGTTTCCCAAAACATGTCTCAAGTGCGACGTAGCATGTGGTGTACAACATTGTGGAGTTTGAGAAAGCCGATATTTGAAATTGTGAGATGAAGTGGGTGAAAATGTTACTACAATATATCATTGTGCCGCATCCTTCCTCAAAAAATGGTAGTTAGCAAAATTACAACGGAACCCGAACACTAATGCAGCCGCTCGACAAGTAATTGTTCGTTGGAAGAAGTCTATATTTGATATGTTGAAATGTAATGTAGTTTCAACTTTTATGCATAACAAAGTTGGTATCGATGTGCATTAGAGATCATGAGGGGAATTTAACAAGGTAAAAACCATCTCTTTTCCTTCCTCTCTTCAAGTCAAGGAGGGGAGGCGGAGGCCTCTGGTCTGTTGCAAGCTTTCAAATGGATTTGTTAATTGGGGCTTAACAATGATATATTTGAGGTTGATGCAAAAGTAGTGGTTGACATCAGAGAATTCAACAATTTATGTCCAGGTTTGTCTCCCTACTATGAAGCACGGACACCGACACGGCTAATAATTTAAGAATATCACATAATTAAGTGTAATTATACGTGTCGGTGTCAGACACGACCGGGACACTCCTAATCGGAGGAGTGTTTGTGCTTCATAGTCTCCCTATAATTTTAATCATTAGAGATTTTTTTTCTTCATTTTTTGCACTTATGTTCAAGTTCGTTGGTTAAGTTCTCTAGAAGGCAAACCAATATGGTAGTCCATGAATTAACTAAGACAGCTATATACCGTCAACGCTCAAGTTTTTTATTTGTTGCTAGATTGTATTGCTACTATGGTCTCAAAAAAAAAAAAAATTGTATTGCTACTATTTTAATTATTGAAATCTGTAAAAAGTAAAAACAACTTAATTTAAGGAAACAAAACGGGGAAGAAAGAAATTTATGTACCTCTTTTTTTAGGTTTTGCGGTATAAAAATCTGCATACTCAACAGGCATTGTCATTTGAGATGGAGTTTGTCCAGATATCTCAGCAAGAAGGCTGCGATAGCGTTTAGGTTCCTCTGGTGGGTTGGACTTCTTCATTCTATTGAGATGATAAGAAGAAACTGCAGGTTTTGTTGTTTTGGTTTCCCATGGGGAAAATAAGGAGGATAGCATTGGGTAACATATTTCCGTGCCAGTTTCATCAAATATGGATAGGTTAAATATGCTGATGGGATATGAGGCTTCAACATATTTGAAGTGTAAAACTTGATTATGCTTCAAAGAATAAGCTTCAGCAAATGCCTTCCACTTGTTGAATAACACATGAGTATCATCATGTTGTTTCCAATCCAATAGCCATGTGGTTTAATCAGGAAGCTGAAGACATATTACGCTAGATATATCATCCCAAAATTTACGACTCAATGCTGTAATCATCTGTCAATAGTATAGAATAGAATAGAATGACATTCATTCAACAATATTAATTAACTAACATTATTATAACAAACAAACAGTAGTAAGTGAAAAGAAAAAATGAATCACACGAATATAGTTTTTAAGATGAATAATGAAGATTTAGTGAGGCACAGGGAGAAATGAATCAAGGACTGGAGGTTAATTACCAAATCGTCATTTCCAAGACAGTCTCCATCAACAATTTTGCAAAACTTGGAATCTTGATCATGAGTGAAATATTTCATCATTTTGTGTTGTTTGAATTTGAAGTGGATAGTTGTCTTTTCCTCAAATTAGTTGCAAAATGGAGGCGATCTAGGGTTCGCTCAGTGGCGGCAATTTTTTGTTTTGGATATTTTTCTAGTTTTTTTTTAGGGGGATATTTTTATAGTTTTGTTTTTTTTATTTAATTTGGTTTAATCGCAATTTTGATCCCAACAAATATAGTTTCGATTTTTTTTTTTGACAAAAAAAAAAATAGTTTCGATCTTAGCATCCCAAGTTTACTCCATTATGCATTTGCCAGTCCCGATTGACATTTTGATTGAAAAACGTTAACGTGACATTAAGTTTACAAGTTTTTGATTCTAATTGACTTATATTTTGTACTCTATCCGGTTCTATTTATAAAAGAAAGTTAGGTCAACAGAAGTTAATGTATTTGGACTGAATTTTTAACTAGATACATCAACTTTTGTTGACCCAAACTTCTCTTATAAATAGGACCGGAGGGAGTATAAATTAACATTTGTTTGTTTGTTTGAAATCAGGGTCACAAATTGGGGGTTCTGCATCACGAAAAACATACGGCGAGAAGAAGGTGGTGGGGAGAAAGAAGAAGACGACGCATCTGGCATTCATGGCAAAGGAAGGTGGGTGGTCATTCAACATCGATTCCTCTGAAAATGTGGCCTCTTCTTTTTCCTATCAATTGATATATTAGAAATACGACATGAGCTTGCACAATTTTTTGCCATTTTTTAATGCTTCAAGAGATGGAAATATTAACAAAAGCAATGAACAACAAGTAGAAGAAAATTAGGGTTTTGTTTCAACATCTAATAGATGAAACTTAACAAAATTAGATGGAATGGATGATGAATTTGGTGCATAGAAACACTTTTTGATGGAGATGAGGAATATTTTAGAATATCACGTCAGTGTTTTTTCAATCAAAATATTAATGGAGAAGTAGGAAATACAAAAGATAATAAACTTGAGGTGCTAAATTCGAGCAATTGAAACATTGGGGCAAAAATCAAACAATTGTGAAACTTGAGGCGCCGAAATCAACGTCAAACAACAATGAATATGATATACAAAAGGAACTTTCACGACAAAGTTATATAAACCTACCATAACTTAAGACTGAACTAAATGGGTCCCTTGTGGTCGAAAAGCTTGGAGTACCTTCTGTGCAAATCGAGAATTAACTTTACGGTTATTGATACAAAAACAGTAAATTGAAGAGAACAAAGCAATTATGACAAATAAAATAATTCAGACGAACACCAATATGATCCCATTAACTGCTATTCTTCTTTGGTTGTCTCACGCAGAATAGCATAGCAAAGCAAAACATGTAAAAATAATTCAACCTATAAACAAAGGTGAATAATGGGCAGAGAGACATTTACCTCTAATTGACTGTGGTTGCAATTCAGGTTATGAAAATTTGTCTCAGTTATGAAAAATTAGCGTATGATTTTTGTTTTGTTTGATAAACTGCTTTATTTTATTTTAGTGTTATAAATAAGTAAACCGGGTCGGTTGTCTTGGAAAGCAAGTCAATTTTTCTATTATTATTATTATTATTATTATTATTATTATTATTATTATTATTATTATTATTATTATTTTCTAAAAATAAAACGGAAACAAAAATTTAAAAAACTAGTAGATATTTTTTATGTGAATGTGAAAAAACAAAATAAAATTAATGAAAACATTTATTATCATAAAATTTTAAAAATAATTTAATAAAAGATTTTTAAGCAATTAGAAACTTTTTTCCGTGATTAATATTATTATTTTTTGAGTCAAGTAATATAGTGTACAAAGGACGGGTTAAATCGGGTTTCGTGTGACCCGAGGACAATCCTCACATTAGACCGGGCTAATTTTTAGACTCAAATTTGTCCATAAAGCCGATCAAACTTGGTGAGGTTCAGGTCCAACAAGGACGGAACAATACAAAGACATGGTCAAATATGTCCCAGGACAAGTCACCAATTCATACATTAAAAAAAAACAACAAATTGTTTAGAGTCATCGGAAACAACATCATAATCAAAAATAGCACAATAGCAATATTGTGTTACAAATTAATTAACAGTTTGTATTCTATATGACCAAAATAAACACTGCATAAATTAAAGAGTACAATCGTCACTTAAAAATCAAAACAACAGTGCGACAGTGTGAAGCTGAGTTGGAGAAGCGGTAACATGAGACTGAGTTAGAGGAGGCAAGGAGTGACATCTTGTGAAGTGAACCTTAGGCTTGAAATAGAAAGTGAACATTATGAAAGTGAAAGAGTCATGTGTGAGGAGCATGAGAGTGTATATAAAATAATATTTAAAAAAATTGTCCTCAAATTAAATTGGGACGGGACGGGTTACCCTTCGAGTTACCCAATTTGGTCCCTTTTTCACTTATGTCCCTGTCCTCTCATTTTTTACTCCTATTTTTCTTTTGATTGAGTCAAAACCAACCCATCGTGTTTGGTTTGAACGGGTTGTACGACAAGGCCGAATTTTGTACACTCCTAACCATCCATTGCAATAATAGTTCAAAATTGGTAATATGTGGATACTTGCACAGATAATAACAATAACTAGACTTTTGGCCCGTGCATCGCACGGGTCTGACGTATTGTTTAGTATTCGTATAAATTATTTATAAATCAACACATATTAAATAAACTATCTATCTTATAAAATGTTACCCAATGGCTAAAGTGTTGAGACGTTAAATGAGTGTAAGAAAGAGATCCATTAACATAATTATTGTATTGTATCATATGAGGTAGGAAAGTAGGATAATTTGTTAAGCAAGGATTGGATCAATAAGAGCGATCTGTTTTTTCAAAAAAATAGGAGTGATCTCTAATTTCAAAAAAATAGGAGCGAAAATAGGATTGGATTTAGGAGTGAGCTGTTGTTTTTGATTTCAGAAATATTTGAAAATAACATTTTGATTAAATTAAATAGGGTTAATTAAATATGGGTAATACAGTAAAATTAATCATTGAAGTTAGGTTAAATCTAGGGCAACATTTTGCCTTCGGGTTAACTTTAAGGAATAAGAGATAAGAGATTTCAGAAGTATTTAAAAATAACATTTTGATTAAATTAAATAGGGTTAATTAAATATGGGTAATACAGTAAAATTAATCATTGAAGTTAGGTTAAATCTAGGGCAACATTTTGCGTTCGGGTTAACTTTAAGGAATAAGAGATAAGAGATTTCAGAAGTATTTGAAAATAACATTTTGATTAAA
>Ga0228710_1011685_pt1 | contig 11224 bp, 7 predicted proteins | sample MedpolnodulmetaG_FD_177995 | JGI IMG/M metagenome (GOLD analysis project Ga0228710, IMG submission 177995) | Root nodule microbial communities from Medicago polymorpha collected in Santa Monica, California, United States - pink nodules | ecosystem: Host-associated > Plants > Roots > Nodule... | reverse complement strand
CAACCTTGGCCACTACCCTCCAGTCCCCAAACCACACGTTATTCAGGGCCTGCAGTAACTTGTCGACATCCTTTACATTACCGTAACGAACGAACCCAAATACCCCCCCATTTGCATTCCGTTTCCTCGCGAGATAAACGTCCTCCAAAATTCCACACACCTCAAAACCTCGCCGTAACGAAATATACGATATATATTCTATAATGATTTTATTGATGTATCGTATTTTACATTTTTTAAAATGTCGTATTCTTGTATTGGTACCCGTATATTATACCCGTATTTATGCAACATAGCTCTAGATCCTTCAAATAAAAAAAAAAGCTCTAGATCCTATATCTCGACTCTCATGTGTGACTTTATCATCCGTTAAATTATGCTATATTATTCTCATTCATTCAATCAAATCCCACCACTTAAAATGTTCTGGACATAGTTTTAAAAATCGGACCGGTCATCGACTCGGTGAGGGTAGTGGGTCACTGGGTCATTGGTCGAACCACTGAATCGATGGTCGAACCGCTTGAAAGAATCAGATTGAATCGGATAACTCGGATGTGTCACCCGGTTTCCATAAAGTTTTTATCTGTGTATTAAGCAGGATGACTCAATCTATACAAACAAACATAACACTAATAAATGTTTGCAAAAAATCATCAAATAAATTAAGATGATTCCTCAAATTTTTCTTCAAATTTAAGTCTATCTACTATGGCATAATTATCTAATTAAACACCTAAATTAATTCTATTATATATATATATATATATATATATATATATATATATATTAACTATGAGAATAATAAAAATAGTTGTTTTTACGAAATATCATCAAGATAAACAAAATTTAAAGAGAGAGATCATACAAGTTTCCGTTTTTCAGGGAAGATAAAATTAAAATTAAATTGTAAATTGAAACGTAAAAGAGTAACTAATGTTTCTGCTTTTTTATTTCCAAGTATATATAATCAATAACTATTAACAAATTATCACAACAAATTGGTAGGTGTAGTGGTAAGCTCCCATTATTTGTGCATGCATTCCTTTGCCTCTGTTCGACTCAGAAAACCGCTTGGAGCTGTTTGCAGTTTTTTAATATATAAAAATAGCTTTAAGCTGGTCGGCTCAGAAAACCGTCGGTTCACCGGTTTTTACCGGGTTTACCCGATTCATACCAGTTCTCACCGGTTCAATAGCTTGACCGATCCAATAAGTCAACCGAACCGGTCACCCCTCCAGTTCACGGTCGGACCGGTCCAACCGGCCGATCCGGTCCGATTTTTAAAACTATGGTTCTAGATATGTTTTAGAAACTACGAAAACAAACTGACACAATAATTCTTAACCCTCCGGTTCTCACTAGAAGAGGACCTGGTAATATAGAGTTCGACTAGGAGATAAGTAAAGTCTGATCAAGGATCTTGAATGGTTGCAAGTACATTAAAAGTTCTATGATGTATGGAGGGATATCCTTCTCAATCTTTGAAGCTATTTCAAACTGTCTCATAGTCGGATAGTTTTGTGAGAATTGAAAAGCGTGTTAATTATTATGGGAACAAGAACACAAGTTTTAGTAACTTTTAGGCACCAATTTTGAGATTGAGACACAGGTTGTATCGAAGATTGTACGTTAGTTGGAACAATCTTCGATACAACCTATGTCTCATTCACAAAATTGCACCTTGGTTGTTTTCAACTTGGAACAATCTTTGGTAGTTAGTCTTCTCAAAGTAACATCTCTAGGTTGTATTTCTTCTGTTCTTGATATGCACTTCATGTCATGCCACAAATGTACAAAATAGGTAAAACATTGTTAGAATATTAAAGCAATATTGATTTATGAATGGCTTCATGAGATGATAGTAGTGATATTACTATCTTGGGAGTGTACCGGCAAACTGACCATCAAATTCATATGTTACTCTATGGAAGGAATATATTTTTGGTTTGTAAGGCTACTCTCACAACCCATGATTTTACGTTTTAAGTCTCCATTTAAATGGTTAGATATGATAGAGTAGCTGGGAGGGTGAAAATTAACTCTGCTTCATTAACTGAGTATTTTACTTCTTAGTGCAGCATGGTAATAATCATACTTTAATCTAATCCCTTTAATGTAATGTAAATTATTTATAACGGGCATGTTTGGGTTGATTTATTTAACCTTATCTACTTGCATAACCATATGCGAGACTGTTTTCAGCTTGTTTTCATAAGCTCTATAGGATAGCTTATGTAAACAACCTATAGCTTATATACATATAATTGGAATTCATTTGATCTTTTGTGATAAAATCATATAAATAACTTTTACATAACCTTACTGTAAGCACTTAATTAAGCTTTTTATCCAAACGTGGTCAATTTCTCTACTTTTCATGTGATGAGGTTGAATTTATGCAGAAACAAAGGAAGTTTAATTCGAGTGAGGGCAAGGAGTGCACTGATTTCTAACGAAGTTATTTTATACGTCCCTAAACCTCTCCAAGTTTCACAATTATGTATCGCGGGCTCAATCTTCACAAATAAAATGATGCAGATGATTAGAAGATCAATGAGGTATTCCAGTTGTTTATCATACATCAATCAATAAGTTCTTTAATTATTTAGATTTTACATAAGTATTTTTTTTATAACCATACGAGCAACAAGATTGCGGGAAAAATTAGACTGTGAGAATGTTAACATAGCTATCACGCAACGATGTAGCATAGAGTTTTCCCTCAGTTTCATGAACTTCACTGACTGATCCAGTGCCAAACTCCTCAACAAGAGGCACAGCCTCTAAAATTAAACCTTGCTCATTGATTCTTAGTCCAAGAGGCAAAACAGGAGGTACTGGTGGTGGTGGTGACCCGAAAGGATAATTCACTGCCACCCAAAACTCGTTCTTCGAGGTCCTTTTGATGTTATCTGGTCTCCCCGGAAGCCACAAGAATATATCTGAAGTAAATGCATTTGGTCCTGTAAGCCAGAATCTCCGGATTCTGTTCGCCTTGTACTCACTAACAAGGACAAATGAACCATTTCTGCTTACTGCTACCCCTGTTGCCATAGCTAGATTACGGAGCAACAATGTGCTTACTTTCGTTGTTGGATTGTATCTGAACAGGCTTCCAGAAAAAATATCTCGGCTATTAAGCAGATACTGGAGATCCCTGCAAAATTTAGGTTACAATTTTAATTGGCCAAGACTAGAGAGAACATTTGCTACATTGAACATTTCCGGTGTGAACTCATTACTATCAATTCAAAAGGAAATGAGTTCACACAGGAAATGTTCAATGTAACAAAAAGCAAGTATATTAAAGGAACTAATAGGTTATTTATGCTGAATTTGAAGATCATGGTTACAGGTCTGACTTGATGATTCAGGCATGGCAAGTTGAGATACACAATGTAGAAAGTTCACAAACTCATTCACATTGTTCATTTCACACTGCTAACATCATCAGCTAGCATAGCAATGCGAATAAACATGGAAAAATCATGAGGTAGAATTGAATGGTTTACCTGATCTTGTGATAATAGCTAGCTTCCGTGAAATAAACGATTCCAGTGTTAGGATCTACATCCACGCCAGCAAGAAACCCAAAAGGGTTGCCTAGTACATTAGAAACAAGTTGTGTTGCAGCACCTCCATTATAAGAAACCTTCACAAGTCCATAATAAGCATCAGCTATATATAATTCCTTTGTCTTGTAATTGAAACTCAACCCCATCGGCCTCCCACATGTTTCTTGGAGTTCTGAGAAGTCTGAAATTCCATCACAAATTGTTTTGTTCCTGTAACAACAATGACATGGTTTAATCTTAACCAACTATGACTATAATTACATGAAAAGAACTGTTATGTATTATATTTTGGAGTGAAAACCTATGAAGCACGTCGACACTGCTAATGTCTAAAACATGAACACCGACATACCTTTGTGGTGAAATGTGAGCAAACTCAAGGAAACAAGAACATTCTTTATCATATTTTAGAATTCTTCCATCAGAAACACCAGTGTAAGGCCCTTCACCAATGGAATCAAATGCTAGGGACTCGGGGCCTGTTAGTGGTGAAGGAAGATAGATTCTGTCAAGTAATTTGCAATAGACAACTATAGATGATGATTAGAGTATGAGGGAGATTAAGACCCCAGTGATAACAGCCATGTTGCTAGACATGTTTAACTTCAGTGTGCCAACATTAGCATGTTATGCATGTATATATAATACAAGTTTGTTACTTGTATAGCAACGTGAAAGAGCAAGTGAAAGGTTGCGGGACCCATCTTCCAGCAAGAACACTGGGAAAAGTGGAATTTCACAACATGGTTTGTTACATGTTTGGAAATTAAAATGTGAAGCTATTGTCTTGCATGTAGACTTTTGATGGTAAAAAACTGTAGAGATATATTTTTTTTGGTGAAACTGTAGAGACATTTGATATATTCAAAACGGATTTGAACCCACAATTACCTACTTGATGTGTGTGAATTGCATCGCTAGATTTTTTGAAATAAAAAAAAAATTAAAAACTAAAAACTAATAAAAATAGTTTTTCTTTTCTCAAAATTAAAAACTAATCAAAATATTTTGGCTTAATTGCACTTTTAGTTCGTTACCATGTGTTATAAGTTTTTTTTGTTATTTAAGTAGTATTTTTCTTTTGTTAATTAACTATTTTTTTAAATGAAAAATTGAACTAATATTATTAAGATGCCTTGATATTATACAACCTTTCTAAGTTACACATCTTTTGACTCATTTTTTACTCTTGCGTATGAAGAAAATTTGGTCAGGAGAGGAGAATTTGCATTGCGTGCTCATATGTTTCAAAAAAAAACTTAATGATGGTGCAAACTTCGTACCTATAAGATTATAGTAACCCCAAAAAAAGTTTATACTCTTTTTCAACATATTTGTTCCTTTCTCTCCTATACAATGTGCCAATAATCGTTAATTGCTTGATACCAAAAAACTATAAAACATTTTATGCATGGGAGGTGGGACTAAAAATAGGTAAGTAGATGTACTTTGGTTAAGTTAAATTGAGTAAACTCTCAAATCTGCCCTCCTCACATGAGAAATAACACATTGAAAGACACATTCCACTCTTTCTCCAGCACATTTCGCTCTCACCCAGCTGAAAATACCTTAATGTCCCTACGCTAGTTAACTAACGCAAGTACAAATATGTGCGCATGTTAAGTTACCTAGCGTGAGTTAACTTGCGCATAATGGCTACTTTTTTTTTAATTTATTTACTATATTCAAATTATTTTATTTACTTTATTCTAATTTATTTGTTCACTTTATTCTAATTTCTTTATTTTCTAAATTATTTGTTCACTTTATTCTAAATTATTTATTTTCTAATTTTTTTTCACTTTAAAATAAATATTTATTCGAATTTATTCATTAAATAAATACAAATATTAATAAAAAGAAATGAACTAAATTAATATTTATTCGGATTTATTCATTAAATACAAAATTATAAAATAAATTCGAATTTATTTATTCAATATTTATTTATTCAATACATAATCAAAAACATAAAATAAATGCAAATATAAATACAAATAAAAAACAAAATTAATAAACTTATAAGGTGCGTGAGTTAAGTCACGCAGCATGACTTAACTCACACACGGGAATAAAAGGAAATCATGCTGGGCGAGAGCAAAAAGTGCAGGGGAAAGAGCAAAAATCTTGAAAGGCATTCACTCCATGCCATTAGTCCCTGGTTGAGTTTCTTGTATTGAACTTAACGTAAATTGATGGGTGACAGTTTTAAGTTGATAGCTTGAAAATCACTTTTCAGACGTAAACGAGACTAATTCATTTGGGTGGCTCTTTTGCATTTCTAAAGTGGGTGTGTAATGTGTTGTTGGGTTTTGTTAATAGTTTTTCACATCAACATTAACTTAGAGTGCAAGTATCTTAATCTTATCTTAATTATAGTCTTAATTGTATCTTAATCTTAATATTAATCTTAATTCTTAATAATATACAAGCAACAAATAGGCATAATTGCACATGTGTCAACACTACACTACATCCTTACTATATCATCATATAATCTGTAACACCCCAAATTTCCTATATATATATATATATATATATATATATATATATAAATACACACACACATATAATTAATCAAACCCACGTTAAAATATCACGATATTACGATTATATATATATATATATATATATATTTAAATTACTCCTATCATTGTCTTAATATAGTATTCATTTTATAAATAACTATCTTGATGTAGTAGTGACATTATGATCAATTCCCTTATATGTACTTGCTATGGTGTGCCAATTTTAAGGTCATTTATTTTGGTTTTTAGCAGTATTATAAACAAAAGGCTCGAGATGATACAAGAAAGGCTCATAAATAAACAGATCTAAACTTGCATCAAACGATACAAGAATAGAACACACTCAAAACCCTAAAAGATAAACTTTTTAGTATGACGATTTGAATACCTAATTAGGTCTTGAAGTCTTCCTTTTATACTGAAGCAATATGGGTTAACAAACCTTGTTGGGCTTCAGTAACATATTGCAGATCGATCTGATCTACAAAACAGAATCAGAGACAAATAATGAAAGTCCTAATATGTAGGAACATCCAAACCGCCTTCCAATATTCCCTTAAACATTCTTGCTCCTTTGGGAAAAAAACCAAACTGATTCTGTACAGATATGGACGTTGCTTGGACATCAAGTTAAGGAAAAGTTGTTTCCTTTTAAAGATAAGGCGTGCGTACAAATAGGCATATACTTAGGCACACTGAACCGTGCTAGGATGTTGGAACATTATGTTCAACATCACATATGGATGTCTAAACCATGTTGGAACATAGTATCCAACTACACAATAAATGGATATTTGTTTTAGCAATAATGCAGCCAATACAAATACCCAACATCTTGATTGATTTAAATTAGTTGAATGTATGCTAATTGATGTCATGAATAAATTTTATGTTGTGCCCATGTTTGATTTGCTGCATTTATTCTAATTGATGAATTATTCGATGATGAATATAAAAGTGATGTTGAATCTTGTTGAAATGAATTTTCAGTATACAACATATATGTGATGACTGCGAATACTAAGATATTAGTTGGACTATGAATAAGTGTTGTTGAAAATATGATATGTGAATATAGTTTGACAAATGAAATGTTGACGTAAGATGAATGAATATTCTTGATTACCCTTATTAGATTCAGATTGATGTGACTAATTGGGGACGAATGAATGTTATTGATTACCCTTGTTGATTACCCTTAAACCATGAGTTAGTGTTAATTTTGATTGTGTTTGCTCTTAAGATGTACCCTAGACAAACGAGGGGAGAGATTAGATGTAAGATGTAAGGAGTATGAGTGCGTTTGATTCATGAATAATAATTTATTAAGAATATGTTGGTGGTAATAATGAGGATTAAAAATATGATTCAGAAACCTCCAAGCTGCCGTGAATGAAATTATGTTAAGATTGTTTAGTATTTTTATCTGCGTGAGATCATGTTTTAATGGTTAATTATTCTGTGATAGATGTATGTGTGCAGATTTGTGTTAACCAATATGAAATTATGTTTAAAAATGCACTGCCTGTTGAATCTCTTACTGACTGGTAGAATTTGACTAGTTATAATCATGATTATATATGTTTGAACTATTGAGACTTGATTGAGATTGACTGAAATACATGAATATGGATTTTTATTGAATAATGTGAAGCATACACTGTGAAATGTGATTATTGAATGAATATGGATTGAACGATAAGGTATAGGACCTAGTGGAGTGTTTGGTCATCATCTAGGTAAGGTCTGACAAACCTAATATGATTGGGGAAGTACTAATGAATGAGGCATATTGTCTCGGGGTTGAGGAGGGGGTCTGTGAGGGCAGGGCCAACTTTGAATAGTGCGTAAGGACTCGACCAACTTTGAATTGTCCGTAAGGACTCGGCCAATCTTGAATAGTCCGTAGTGACTCGGCCAACCTTGAATAGTCTGTGATGACTCGGCCATTTTTGAATTGTCCACCATGTGGTGGCATAACACTATTGACCTCCTAATCAAGTGCTTCGGAGTAGAAATGGTATCAAATAAAGAGATGTCTAGAGTCTAAGAGCATGCATATCATTACTTGAATTTTGACTATGTTATTATGAATGATATAGATTATTTCGTGAGAGTATGATATTGATTGTCTGGAATGTCATTTGTGATTGTCCATTATGGATGTTTTTGATTACCTTGTGAGAATATGTTCTTGATTGTCTTGATTATTATTTGTGACTATCTTGTTATGACTATCTTGGATTGAATTGGGACATTATGTTTGTGAAGGTTTTGATTCGTATGTGTAATGAATTTCTTGACTAATGTGAATTTGGAGGATATAGTATGTTCATCAGAGTTGAACAATGCTAAGCAAAGTTTCAAGTTTGTGGCATTATTTAAAGAGATAAGAGATTTAATACCCAAACCTCCTTCCTCATAGCTGGTACAAACCTTCTTCCAAGAAACAGTGACCATCTTTCTTTTATTGATATCTCCATTCCAGATGAAGTTTCTGATCCATTTCTCTAACTCTTTGATCAAGGAAACAGGCCAAGAATAAATAGACATTGTGTGGAAAAGTATGTTACGGATGACTACTTTCACCATTTGAACTCTTCCTGCCATGGACAAGAGGGAAGCTTTCCAAGTAGCTAGTTTATTTTTTACTTTATCAGCAATTGACTGGAAATGACTCACTTTAGGTTTGCCTATGAATATTGGTGTACCAAGATAATTGAAAGGTAGTGTTCCCACATTGAATCCAATCACATTGATAATGTGATCAATTCTATTTTGGTTAACACCACCATCAAAGAAGAATGATTTGGAAGCATTGATAACTTGTCTTGAGCTGTTGGCATATCTTGTGAATAGATTTTTTAGGGCCACCAAGTTTGAGACCTTCCCTTTGCAAAATACCATAAGATCATCTACATAGAAACAGTGAGAAGGTACCTTAGTACCTCTAGAGCTTGAGATGAGATCCACCTCTCCATCAGTGACCAGCTTAGAGATTCCTCTACTCAATGCTTCTTCTGCTAAACAAAAAAGAAGAGGGGGGAGAGGGTCCCCTTGTCTGACACCTCTTTTACAAGAAAAGTAACCATTTTGCATGCCATTTATGGAGATAGACATCATTGCTGACTTGAGAATGGTGTGTATCCAGTTGCAAAAGGTGTTGTTAAAACCAAAACCATGAAGCACCTTTAATAAGAAACTCCAATCCAATGTATCAAAGGCTTTAGAAACATCAATCTTGAGTGCCAAGTTACCACCAAAACATATTTTATCCAAAAGGTTGATTGCTTCAGATGTTAAAGCAATGCAATCTTTAATATTTCTGCCCCTAATGAATCCTTGTTGCTCTTTAGAAACTATGGAAGGAAGAATTGCAGCAAGCCTATCAACTATGATCTTTGAAATAATTTTGAATTTAAAATTTGCTAGGGCAATTGGTCTATATTTGTTTTATTTTAATATCTAATTTCAAATATAATAATTTAAATTATTTGATTTAATTTTGTATTATTTGAATTTGAAATTTTTGATTTTTAATTTGATTTGAAATATTAGAATTAGAATTGAATTTGAATTTGAAAAACTTCCTCTTATACATAAACATGAACATTAAATACAAATTTGTGAGGATGATTGTGGTGAGAGCATTTTGTGAAGATGAATATGGTGAGAGTATTTGTAAGAAATAAAGGGACACATGTCAACACCAAAAAAATAGAAAATCATTTCCATAAAGGGACTTGTAAAAAGGTCTCAAATTTATATAACTAATATGGACACCCATGCCAAGCACGGACTAGAATTTCGTCCTACTTGAGAGAAAAAGTTGGTATTGTTAAAGTTCAATGTTGAATAAAAGAGTGCAAGTTGAACAACTTATAAGTAAAAAAATAACTCATATACTTAAGGCTTAAAATTTTGGATGAAGATGATATCCTTCTAACTTATGTGGTTACTCTTTTTAAAATGTGTGGATCCACACCAGTGTTGGCTCCCTTAGAAGGCCCAACAGTGGCATAATATCCCAGTTCAACATTTTAGGGGGAGTGGAGTGGTTCTTGGTGGTCGATCACGTGTACATAGAGTTTGACACTTAATTGAGTGATGTTAATGTGTCAAGTGTGAGTTAAAGTTTCACATTTTATGTAAGAGTATATGTTGAGCAACATATAAGGACATGAAAATATGATATCAATCTCGCTTGTGCGGTTTCTATTAGCCTAATGTGATTATACAATCCAATGTAGTTTGTAGGTGTCATTTGTTTAATTTTTTTAATCTTAAATTTTAGTTTTTAAATGTCATTCGTTTTCATGTAAAAACAATTATCTAACATCTATTATTTCAAATTCCTTTGTTTTTGGTCTTTTGTGGGATCCGACAATGAAAAAATATAGATGTGTTTTGTTGAGTTGATAAAATAGATGTTTATTAGACATTTTAAATTGATGCAACCGTTTTTTAATGAATCTAATAGTTTGATGACATAATTACCCAATAATCTCCAACACCTTCAACAAATCTATAAAATTACCATCAATTCACTCTTTTCCCTATACTCTCACAGATAAAATAAACTCCTTACTTTCTTCCCCTTATCATTTCTCTCATGTTTAAATTCATGTTTCTTTTCTTTGTTTTTCTAATTTACTTTCTCTATTATCTAAAAGAAAGGAACAAAAATATTTCTCGATGAAACCGCTACCAACCCACATTTTTTACCATGTTGTGTCTCTGCCTTTCTCTGGCTATTTCACGAAATCACAAACACATAGTCTAATATTTAAGCGAGAGAAGTTATTCATGTGTGAGTTAAACTTCTAGATTTGATGCAAGGGTGAAGAATCAAAGCTTCAATTCAAGACAAGTTGATGTAACGGCTAAATTCTCAATGTCTCTCAACTCCTCTATAAATAGGGATGAAGACTTAGAGAACAACTACCAATACACACACGCATATACAAGGGCAATACTCTGTGCAAAACGTTGAAAACAAACATCAACAACTTAGAGAATTCTTTCAATTGTTTATATCTTAGAATTCTTAAGTGTCTAGAAAAACAGAGTCTGTTCTGTTTCGTATTGTATTGTGAATACCTCTGATTGTATATCAAG
>Ga0228710_1011683_pt1 | contig 11225 bp, 4 predicted proteins | sample MedpolnodulmetaG_FD_177995 | JGI IMG/M metagenome (GOLD analysis project Ga0228710, IMG submission 177995) | Root nodule microbial communities from Medicago polymorpha collected in Santa Monica, California, United States - pink nodules | ecosystem: Host-associated > Plants > Roots > Nodule... | reverse complement strand
AAAAAAAAAACTTGTTTTTAGCGTTTTTTATTTTTATCTGCAACTTAAAAATTTGTACTATAGATACAAATTAAGGAGTTTGTTTTGCAAATTTATTGTGCTTGACTATCGATTATGTGAAATAACTTAACTAGTAGATTACAGGGGAAATTGTGTTTAATTGCACAAAAGAAAGATGATAAGTTTTTCTTGAACACAAATTTTTTTTTTATCAAATAGCCTAATAGTCAAAAGTTCACCTCCTAAAATAAATAAATGGAGTGTCTCGTGTTTGAACTTTGACCTTTACATATATAATGCAATGTTCATACCAATTTAGTTATACTTACGAAGACTTTTTGAACACACAATCTAATATAAACACCGTATTTAATTTCTAAGGTTTTCGCTTTTTATATAACTTTCTTTCTCTCTCATCAAGCCTAACATCAACATTTTTTTTAACGACTAATGTTAGTATGTTAATTGTTGTTTTCTTTTTGACCAGAACTTGAAATATGAACTTTTAACTCTTCAACTCCTTAAGTCCTTTGGCTCAACATCAACACTCAATCAATGTGTATTTTACAGAGGTAGCTCAATTTCTTTATATTTGATAAGAAAACATCTCAAAATAAATATATATTGCCTTATAATGATAATTTTGAATATTTAAATATCATGTCAAAACTCATACTATTGAGGGGAGACATTTTGGAATTTATAATCCGAATTAGTTAAGTAGAGCATTTTTTGGGTCCACATTGCATCAACAGTTTCTGTAGTCCATGACGTATAGAAGCTTGTATAAATTGGTGTGTTTAGGTCATTTTGTTATAAAACACAATAAAGAACCACGAACACTTATCCAATAGATATGAATACCATATTACATGCAGTTTACTACAATGAGGAAAATCTAATATATTTAGGATTCAGGTTGATGTCAGATTGTCTGGTTTGAAGGATCAACTGAACTAAATTAACCGTTGACTCAACCATAGACACGAAGAGTGTGTACAGTGTTGAGTCAGTCGATATACAATACTTTTTTTTTTAATATATCAACCACATACAATACTTGTTTTTTTAATAGTCATTTTGGTCTTTTGAATGTGTAACGAATAACCACAATAATCCCTAAATATATCAAAATTTTAAAATAGTCTATGATTGTACATTTCGTTAGTGAAAATAGTCTCTGACATTAAAATGCTTTGTTAATATTGTCATATTATTTCAATATACTTGCTTATTTTCATATTAGTCCACATAAGTACTTATTTACTATCATTTCAGTCCTCTGAAAATAGTTATTGTGAGCATTGAAAGATTATTTTAGCGTCAGAGACTATTTTGATTAAAGTAATGACTATTTTGAAATTTTGATACAATAAGGAATAGTGGGACTACTTATTATACATTCAAAAACCGAAATGACTATTTCTCTCTTTTTTTAGGCGTTCTTTTTATTTTTATCTGCAACTTAAAAGTTTGTAATAAAGATACAAATTAGGGAGTTTGTTTTGCAGATTTATTGTGCTTGACTATCAATTACGTGAGATAACTAGATGATTAAAGGGGGAATTGTGTTTAATTGCACAAAAAAGATAATAATTTTTTTTGACACAATTTTCTTTTATCAAGTAGTCTAATAGCTAAAAGTTCACATCTTAAAATGAACAAGTGAGGTGTTTGAGGTTCAAATTTCGACCAATATATACAATGCAATGTTTATACCAACTGATTTATACTTTCAAAGATTTCTTGAACATACAATTTGATATAGATGTATTTTTCTAAGGTTTCCACTTTTTAAATAACATTTTCTCTCTCTCATCGAGCCTAACATCAACACTTTTTTAAAAAAAATCAGAAATATTAGCATGATAATTGTTGTTTTCTTTTTGCCATGACTTAAACTATGAACTTTTAACTCCTCAATTCATTAATTTTTTTAGCTCAAACGAGTTGAGCTACCCGACCCCCTAACATCAACACTTAATTAATGTCTATTTTATAGAGTTTTTGTGTCTTAATAACGTGGCTCAAGTTCTTTATATTTGATAAGAAAACATCTCAAGATAAATATATCTGTTTACTTATAATGATAATTTTGAATATTTAAATATCATATCTTCAATTCTACCAAAAAAATATATCTTCAATCTTTTGATTGGGTAGTAAGTTGAGGAAACTAATTTTGTTAGTGAGTTTGTTCACCTAAAGCCCTGATTCAGTGATTCTTTTCTGATGACCATCTTCATCTACCACAAAACCTTGGCTGCCTTCAATTTTGGTTCAAGTTACATCAAATGAAATACTTTTTACAAAAAATTATATATTCTAAATAAAATTATATATTTAGATGCTTGTAATGCTAATCTTACGTTATAGTACTTCTATACCTCCTTAATTATGAAAAACGAAGATGAAAACATTAAAAAAATACATGTCATTTTTATATTGAAAAGTAACACCATCTTGTCCCTAAAGAACCTTACCAAAGTCAACACCCCGTTGCCTAAAATTAGTTGGTCAAATGCATTAGCAATAGCAACAACACTACTTTCAATATTGATTTGGTGAGTTTTGTCGTTTTACTTAAAATCTAAAATAAAAACGAAACTCATTTCATGAACAGAAAAATGATGACCCTCCTCGATTTTTTTTATATTGTTTCTTGTTTCATGCATGATAATATTATTTCAAAAAAGTGATATAAACATTATAATAGAAAAATAGTATTTTAAATTAGGTAAGGTACTTTATTAAACTCTCAAAAATTTAATAAACTTTTAAGTGCTCTTCACGACTTCGTGCCCTATTTGACGCGGTTATGACAAATATTGTTAAACATTAATGCTAAATTGCTAATAGACTTTTAACAATTTTAATTAAAACCATTTCACCAAAAAGAATAAAGTAAATTGTTATATTTGCATGGATAATGTTTGATCAGTAGGCAATGACAATATGGCATCATGAGTAGATATTCGTCACTTGAGCATTGCTGAAATTGGGAGTGGTTTTGTTGCATGACTCCACTTTGCAACAAAGATAGTTAGACTTAAACCCACCAACTTTCTTTCCCCAAAAGCTGGTCCATCAACTTTGCATTTTTATTACAAAATTATAAATATTCGTGGCGAGGCTTAATTAATTAAATAAACCAATCCATGACCATATTCATTACCAAAATCATAACGGAATGTCAAACTCAAGTTATCATGGTTTCACACCAAATATTGGGTCATGTCAAATACTAATTTAACTAAAAAACTTTGAGTGGTTTTCATAATAACAAATATCTCGTTTACATATCATTTCCAATTTTCAATAATTTTTTCAATATCGAAGTTTAGACAAGCTGAATTTCAAGCATCATGGGAGTTGAATTTTTTTTTAAGGTTCAGAGAGTGTTGATAAAAAATATGCATCCACCAATGAGTTTTGCAAATCACCGGCGAGATTCAAACTAACATAAAAAGTTAAATTGTTACTAATTGATCCAACATTTGTTCAAACTAACCTAATAAGTTTGTTTTGCTATTTAAGTGGCAGTAGTAACATCAAATGATTTCTAATCCCAAAGTTTGATCAATTAATCCGTTGATGTTGAATATGAGGGATAGTATATCGGCAAACATCCCAACATTTTTTTTGAACAAATCAAAATGGAATATATTGCTCAAAAGCAAAATGATTCACCCCGTACAAGGTGTGCAAAAGTGATGAATCACCTAATATTTGTTACAACACCGTGACAACTAATGAAGATGCCAACACCAAGAAAAATAAAACTCAAGACACATTACATGAAACCCATACATAGGAGTGGATGTCTCCACCAATCATGAAAACCAAAAGCTATAGGCACATAGTTCGAAGATATCCAAAGGAAGGAATTTAACTTTACTTTTTTGACAATATGGAGAGGATCAATAACCGTATCTGTGAAAACTCGGTTGTTTCTCTCCTTCCATATTGCCCAAACACAAGCAAGCCAAATAACCTTTAAATAAAAGTGAGTAGATCGCGGCAACCCCGCCAATTGAATAAACTGAGAGTAGTGATCCTTAATATAACCTAGAGATACAAAAGAAACACCAAGCCAATGATAGACTAAAAACCACACTCTTTCAAAAAATCCACATCCTAAGAAAAGGTGATCCGTCGTTTCTGTTAACCCACATCCTCCAACACAAAAATTGTCGTTTGGTTGAAGAACATGTCATCGCACCAGGTTTGATCTCGTAGGTATTCTATCTTGAAGAAGACGCCAAGAAAAAAGAGAAACTTTTGTCGGAACTAGTTTGTGCCATACATCAAAGATTGTGACAAAATTGTACGAGGTTTTAGAGTGACAAAATTGTGTATCTCGTATTGTTGTGGAGGAAGGTATTTCTGCGATGTCGAGGAGGAGATTTTGGAGAATAATGGAAAGATGTTGCATACGTCTTTCTTCAATGGTCTAGTTTAATAGTCGTTAGAGGTCATTGAACAAGCTACAACGTTACAAAATACTTGAATCCCTTCTATAATAGACCGGTTCTATATTGATTGAGATTTCGAAATGGATCCTGAAGTAGTGGTGGACTAGCTAGGCCTTGGATCACATTGAAACATTATTTATTTATTTATGAATTTAAAGGATATGCATCAAATGATTTTTAAATTGACATCCACTTTTATAGTTACATTTTAAAACTTACAATACAACATAAAAAATTTAGGGGTTGAATAGCTCAATTGATTTGAGTGGAGAGATTAAAAAAGTTGAAAAGTTGGCAAAAAGAAAACATGAAAAAATTAGACAAGTTAATATGTTTATTTTAATAACTTGTTAGTAAGAAGATGAAAGACACTTACGATATATAGAGAAGATAAATACCACTTTAAGGAGGCGTGAAATATTGAAAACAATACTTTTGTAATTGTTCATATAAGAATGCAAATTTTAACAAGTGAAATTAACACAAACTTTAAAAATAGAAAATAGTTTTATAAAGTAAATGAGGTCTAATATTTCATCGAACCTATTACGTGATCATTAAATAAATTAATGATCATCAGTTTGAAATGTGAGAAATCACATAAGACTATATATATCTAAATCATCTGAGTTATATGTTGTTTAACGTTTACTTTTTCATCTAACTTAAAATTTCTAACTCATATCCATCACACAACACATGCGAGGCAAAAGAAAGTGTTCAATTCAAACTCTTAATTTATTCTTAGGTTTTTTTTAAGTTATTATTCTTGTGTTTTTTTTTTTTAGTCATTTGAAAGTTGAAACTTGATAGTGCCACGTTTGAGACGTGTAGAAAAGTATAGCGTATAAAATGTGCTTGGTGGGCGCACGAACTTAACACAACGACGCTACATTAAACACAGTAATAACTTACAACTTCATTTCGCCGGCGACGAAACTCAACTTTCCGACGACCAAATGGTAAACTCCGGCGAAGGAGTAGACGAGTCATATCGATCACTTCCATCGCTGTATCTAACCTTCTTATCAATCTGGTTCGTCTCTGCTTGTTCATGGACCGCTTATACTTACAAAACCCGCCATTTTCAGGTTCCTTCTTAATCTTCAACTCAATTATATCATTCTTCAATCTTGTTTATTAGTAAATATTCTACCAAGTATTAACACGGATACAAGACACGACCATGATATTGACACCGGTAATAATTTAGAAAATGAATTGTTTATGAATTTCAGTGTATTACATATGTGTCCGTGTTCACCTTTGATCAGAGACATCGGTGCTACATATATTTATTGAAACTGAATGTTACTGTGTTGAGAACTGTTTTTGCTTGTTTTGGACTCTGTTTCGTTATTTGAGGTTCATCCTTTGGATTTTATTGACATGCAACCTGAAAATAAAAATTAATTTTACTACCTTAATATTTTATTTCAATCATTCTCCATGACCAATATGAAGAACACATAATATTTTAGTAAAACTAAGAAGAATTAATTTTTATTGCTTTAAAAAGAATAATTAATTTTGTAAAAAAAATGTAAATTTAACTAAATGGTAGGTGATTTCTGTAACTTTAAGATGTTCTGTGGCACAAAAATGAGTTAGCGTCTGTCCGGATTGAGTTATTTGAATTTATCTATTGACATAACATGTGAGACTGTTTGATAGAGTTTATGAAAACGGCTTATGACATGTGTATAAGCTATTTTCTATAAACTTTTTAGGATAACTTATGAAAATTGTTTATAGCTTATATGAAGATAGAAGAATTAATTTTTGTTAAAAAAATGTACGTTTAACTAAACGGGCTGTGACTTCTGTCACTTTATGAGGTTTTGTAGGCATAAATGAGTTAGGGTATGTTTGGATTGACTTAACTGAGCTGACGTGTTGTTGACATAAGAATTTGTGAGACTCTTTGAGAGAGAGTTTATGGAAGCGGCTTATGACATATCTACTTATTTTTATAAACTTTCTAGGATAACTTATAGCTTGTATGAAAACAGTTCGACTTTATTTTATCTTTTATTATTGAAATTAAATTACTTATAAACAACTATATGATAAGGTTTTATGCTGTAAACACTTAATTTAGTTTTTTATCCCAACATGGCCATAGTATTGTTAATTGGTACTGTGAATTTGAAGCTGGCGGTTGTTTTTTTTTTTTTTTTTTTGTTTTTTTTTTTTTTATAATTTTTATATTTTTTTTTTTTTTTTTTTTTTTTTTTTTTTTTTTTTGTCGTTGTTGTTGTTGTAGTAACTTGTAACTGTTTATTTATTTATTTTTTGATATTGTTTTGCTAGAGCAGTGGAATAACTTGCAGTGGGCACTTACTTCGATTCCAGTGATCAAAGCATTGCAGCTCATGCTATCCTTCCTCTTCTGGTACGTTCCGGACCTTGTTTAAAGTCTAAAATTTGGTATTTTGATGTTTATACTTGGATGATATTGAATCATCTTTCATTAAGTTCAAACAAGGACTTATTAGCCTTACCAAAAATGAAAAGAGAATTTGAGTAGTATATTATTATAAATCTAAATGTTCTATTTGCATGAATTACGATAGTTATTCACAGACAAGGGGCAGTGGGCACAAATTATTAACATTAGTTTTGATGTTTATTTGTAGAATTATTGTATATAATGGAGAATCAATTACATTTTAGAGCAGTTTATTTTTAAAATGGTTGCTGTATGAGGTCTTTTGTTAAGGTAGCCCCAAATGCATAAATGTTAGGTTGCAAATGACTCTTCTGGTGTGACACTGAAAAAGACTTGGTTTACTTGAATCTCTTTTGACAGCATATCCTAGTGGTGTGAAATTTGTATAATTGTGTTTGTGGTCTGTATTTGTGACACTATTCTTGCAGGTATTCATGCTTCAATTTTCAGGCATGCTCTTTGTGGATGTCATTTGGTGTATACGTAACTGGCGTGTTGTTTCAGACAGCTGCTTTTGTTTCCTTTTTGCTCATTGCTCATGGTTACTGCATCATGTGTGAGCATCTTTCTTTAAATGAACGCCGTTCAACTGCCGCACTTGCATGTGTCTTTTACTTAACTCTAGTTGGTTACAAGGCTTCTGTACCATACTTCACTGTAAGTTTCTTAGATGGTCATTGTAATATGCAGTTCAACTGAAACTACATTATTTTTTAAATGGCAAATTTGTGATCTATAATAAACATGTTTATTTCTTTGATGCTAATCCATATTTAAACAAATGTACAGGTGCTTCTGCTTTTAAATTATTTTATTTCATTCTATGTAATATTCCACCATATATCCCAAAACCTATTGGTGTTGCGAGAACAATTGGGCATTATAGAAAATGAGGATGTTCGAGCAATGCATGATGCTGTGTATAAAAAATACATAATGTTCAAGTAAGTATTGCACATCGGAGAAATGTATGAGTAATTTCTTTCCTAATGCCATAGATATTTATATCATCTCATGTAAACAGTAATTCATACTTTGATAGTTAACATCTTTTCTTATTTTGTGCAGGAAATTTCAGGGTGCAATGCAGATGGTAGCTATGGTAGAAACTATGGTATTATATTTGGGATTTATTTGGTACACTTTCATGAACAGTGATATATTAGTACATACGTGATTTTGACAAGCCCGTTAATTGTAGATATATATGAACATTTATGACTCCTCAGAGAATTACTGGCTTCGCTTATTGATCAGAGAATGGACGCAATTTTGCATCTTTGTGTACATTGGGTATGCTTATCTATGTTCCACTGCAATTAAACTTTGAATTCCCTGAAATTTATCAAATTTCTTAATAAAAAACGAAGCGGTGCAAGAAAACTAGTCATGATTTTCCTTCAATTATGTGTCGAATTCTAATCTGAAATAGTTTTTAATCCATTCCTTAACCTGCAGATGGATTTTCAGATCACAAGATTTGGCACCACACTTCTCTGTTATGCCAGCCACAAAGTCTAAAGGCATGACTCTGGTGCCTCCCATCTACAGTATTGTAAGCTGTCGATCTTCACTACATGTTCATGATCTCAATGAAATGTATCATTGTGGTTGTTATCATATGTTACGTGACATTGAAACATTAGTAGTAAATGATGTTTACAATGTAGCCTCTTTAGGTTGGAGTTTCATTAAGTCTTACTTTTTGGAAAACAAGATCTTAATTTGCATTTATCCACAAAAAAAAAAAAAATCTTAATTAGTACCTTTTGGTGCAGGAAATGGATGCAGCAACCTTTAAAGAATTTAGCAGTCATGAATGGCACATTGGGTTGGTAAGTGTACAAACATGCTTTAACGTTCTTAGATGGATGGTTAACTAATTTATACAATCTTTTGGTAACTTTTGTCTTCTGCTATTTATTCATTCATAAGTTAATTAAATTACTTTTACTCATACACTTGTTATGAAGTTCAAATAATTCATCTCATCTTTTGTAGCCAACGTCCACTCGTCATGATGAATGCTCCAAAAACGAAGTTCTGGTAATTATTCAGCATCCTAGTGCTCAGAGGCCAAGAAAGCTTGATGCAATTTCTGATAGCACCAATTGCTTTGCTGTGTCAAATCTCAATACAAATTTATCTTCATGCCAAACACAACAAATAAAGCTACCAACATGATGAATTATACCTGCATTACTTGCTTTTATGCCTTTCTCTTACGGCTAGTATAGGCACAATTGTCTTTTTCCTATGATTAGTCTACCATCAATTATTTTTCTTGGTTTAGAAATCACTAGGTAAGTGCAAAACAGACACCTAGTTCCTGCACTGAAAAAATGGTGCAAAATTAAATAGTACAGTACAATCACCATGCATAGTAAATTGAAGCCGTGCTGAATAGCTCATACTACGAATTTCGCAAATGGAACTTAAAACATCAATTCAAAATGAGTCATTCGATCTTCGTTTAATGACTTTAATTTACCAATTTTGTTAACTGTACTATTTTTTTAACCACAGAAAATCCTAATTAGGTGCAAAACAGTGAGTTATAGCTTGTAAATTGTGTGTAGCACAGTTTCAGATTAGAGGTAGCTGCAAATATGTATCAATACATTATTATCAAAGGAATTCCCAGTGTGCATATTCTTGATTTCAGTGTCGATTGCATTTGACCTTTTTAAGAAAAATCATGCTAAAGGTTTTCAATTTTTCTATTGACATTTGATAGGGACAGTTGGTCCACTAGCCTAACTTCCTTAAGTTGGGACAGGTCTAAGTTGAAAATCAACTTAACTTTTTCTCTTCTACATTGATCACTTTCAACAAGTAACCAAGTAAAGTTGGTATTGTAAAACAAGACTGCAAATGCTGACTCTTTGAACCAAAATCGGTATTAACCAAAAACTTTGAAACTTTAAAACAGGTATTGAAAATTTAGAATAAAATTTATGTAGAGTGCTTGCTTGAATCTATTGAATTTCAATTTCAATGTACTTAAAAAGAGACGGTGGGATAGGACTATAGGATAGGACTAGTGATAAGATAAGGCCTTCCTAGTTCATCCCTGAGTTTAAAAGTACCAACTCCACTATATTTTGCAAATAAGTTGGTTTGATAAAATTTGATTTAAGGTTGTCTTTGTTTCAAGTTATATTCGTAGATTCTTAGTAATAAAACGATAGAAATATACATGTTTATGTTTGCGACAAGTTTACTAAATTTTATTCGGGTATGAAACATTTATGAGAATATAAAGTTTTTTCCAAAGAAAAGAGTGGGAATAAAGTTCCCATGAAGATGAAAATAAATTATGTGTAATTACCTACCTATTATAATTTCTATTTTTATGGTTCTCGGGAATATTATAATGTTAAACAAACATTTTTTTTTTTAAATACCTTGGAATAAAATTTCCATCTTTATGTTCCAGAAATGTTATTTCTAAGAATAAATTTGGTAAATTTAAAACAAATACAACCTTAAATTATAATAGAAGGATTGATATAATTAATTAATCCATTTATAATCCATTAGAAGTTCATTAAAGTTCAATTGCTTAATCATGCATTAATATAAATGATTTGATTTTTTTTAATTTTTTTTTTGGTACATAATTTATTTTTCACTAATGAATATTTATTCCCACTAATATAAATGATTTTTTTGCTTAATCACTAATTAGTTTTTTTTTTCATGATTTGATTTATTCATTCGGGTCAGAAAAAATAAAATTTCTTAGGGGAAGGATTGCAAATTTCTCAAGATATTTTATTGGTGATTTATTCATTCGTTAATAGTTTTTTTTTCACTAATGAATATTCAATCCACCAATAAAATATCTTGAGAAATTTGCAATCCCTCCCCTAAGAAATTTTATTTTTTCTGACCCTCTCACCAAAGCAAATGATAGGTCTGCCCCCTATTGAAAAATATTGATACATATGCCCTTGTTCTCCAATTGATATGGCGGCGAACATGAACTTTTTTTCCAACTTCTAACTGGCATGCAGATGTTCTACAAATCAAATGGCAAACATGCCATATTTTTTTATTTTTTTTATGCTCTCTCTTTCAAATGGCGAACATGCCATTTCTTTTTTCTTTTTTTTTTGTTCTCTCTTTGAAATGGCAAACACGCCATAAATTTGTTTTTTTTTCTTTTAGCTTTTTTTTTTTATCTTCACCATTATAAATACACCATTCCCTCTACAATAAAAGGTTCGAAGTAGTCCACTACAAGAACTATTGGCCCCCACATAAAAGTCCAATGATTTGCCATAATCCAGCCA
>Ga0228710_1011681_pt1 | contig 11226 bp, 13 predicted proteins | sample MedpolnodulmetaG_FD_177995 | JGI IMG/M metagenome (GOLD analysis project Ga0228710, IMG submission 177995) | Root nodule microbial communities from Medicago polymorpha collected in Santa Monica, California, United States - pink nodules | ecosystem: Host-associated > Plants > Roots > Nodule... | reverse complement strand
GCAGGCAGTCGGCTGGCGCTCAATACGGTTCTCGCCGCTGCCGGTAAGAACCGCTCGATAACGAAAATTACAAAAAGACGCGACAATTCAGGGCCGCGTGGGTGTCGATCACTATTCGTCGAATGATCTGATGGCGGAGAAGAAGACCGCCATGCCTTGTAAAGTATTGAAAATACACACGCTTTGACCTTGCTAATTGCCGTATTTGCCGTATTTTCGTTACCAAAGTTATGGCAACGGGAAACGATATGGCGCGCAATAAGCTTTCCGAGACACGGATTCGCACCCTGAAGGTCGGCATTCATAGCGACGGCGACGGCCTGTTTCTCCGCATCCGCAAGGGCGGCTCGGCGCAATGGTTTTTCATCTACAAGCGCGATGGCAAGCGCACAGAGCTCGGACTAGGCGGATACGGGCAGGGGACGGCGCCGGTTAGCCTTGCCCTCGCCAGGGAGAAGGCGCAGGCGATACGGGAGCGGCTCGCGCGGGGGGACGACTTGTCTAGCCGCAAGACCTTTGCCGACGTGATGGAAGACGTGATTACCGTGAAGGAGTCGTCTTTCCGCAATGAGAAGCACAAAGCGCAATGGAGAATGACCCTCGACGTGTACGCCGCTCCGCTGCACAAAAAGCCGATCGCGTACATTACGCGCGATGATGTTGTCGAGACGCTCAAGCCCATCTGGACGAAAATTCCGGAGACCGCTGACCGCACTCGCATGCGAATCGCTGCCGTGCTCGACCATGCCAAGGCTCGCGGCCTCTTTACCGGCGACAACCCTGCCGATTGGCGCGGCGGCTTGAAAGAGCTACTGCCGGCCCGTCAGAAGCTAACGAGAGGCCATCATGCTGCGCTAAGCTATCAAGAGATACCCGCCACGATGAAAGCATTGCGCGAATCGTCCGCAGTGTCGGCGCGTGCCGTGGAGTTCTCTTGCCTATGTGCTTCCCGATCCGGCGAGGTGCGCGGTGCGGTCTGGTCTGAGTTCGATCTCGACGGTGCGCTTTGGGTCATACCGCCACAGAGAATGAAGGCGGGCCGCGAGCATCGCGTGCCATTGTCTGACCGTGCCGTTGAAATCGTCAAGGCGCGGAAGCAGATTGCGACGGGCGATATCGTGTTCGAGGGCGGCAACGAGGGCCGACCGATTAGCGACACAGCCATGACGAAGAGCCTGCGAGCCGCCTCCTCTGATAAAGGCATTACCTTGCACGGCTTGCGCTCTAGCTTCCGCGACTGGTGTGGCGACCATACAGAACACCCGCGCGAAGTCGCTGAGGCAGCGTTGGCGCACGTCCTGACCGACAAGACCGAGGCGGCTTATCGGAGATCCGACGCGCTGGAAAAGCGCCGTAAGCTGATGGCTGACTGGGGCAAATACTGCGAAAGCGCGAAATAAGCGCACTTTCTCCATTGGCGGCATTGACAAAATTGTAAAAACCATTTAGGTTGCGTCACTCATTTTTGGACGCACCTCTCCGGCAATGAGTATGGCATATTTTTTACAAACCTGTCAATCCACTAAGGAGAAAAAATTTGGACCACGCAAACGACAACAAGCCGCGCCTCATGACCCCGAAAGAGGCAGCAGCGGCGACCACGTTTTCACGCACGATGCTGGCCATCATGGCCAAAGATAAGAAGTTTCCGAGCCCCGTACCGCTCGGAGAGAAGCGAATCGCCTTCGTCCGCGCCGAAGTTGAGGCTTGGATTGATTCCCGGATTGCCGCACGCGCGGCATAACCCCCGAAAGGACATCTATGGAAATATTGAACCTACGGCCGCCATTACGGCCGCAGGATGAGGCCAATTTTGACCTGCAAATCGGCCCGCACCTGCGAATCTACAACCTCGCCCTTCGGCAGCTACACAACGGATATCATCGCATCCTCGCCCCCAATGCGGCGGGCAAGCATTCCGCCTCCTTCCACCCGGAATTGAATAGCAAAATCGTCGCCGCCGTAATGGCGAAGCTTGGAGGCCAGAGAGCCGATGACATCAGTAGCGCAACTTGAGACCAACATGGAAGAACTGCTGGCGGCATTTGGCTCGCGGGAAACGCCGGCCGCGGATAGCCGGGAATCCTTGATATTCGGAATTTACGACAGGCTCATCGATCAGGGAAATTGCGTCAGCAATGTCGTCCTTGTTCCAGCCGACGAGAGCGGCGAGCCGGACTATGACCGAGCCGGACCTGCGAACGTCGAGTCCCTCCCCGCCGACGAGTGGCCGCAGGACGAGAGTGCCGCCAAGCGCGCCGCGGTTATCGTCGACCACCTTGCCGGCTGCCACGAGGATTCTTCCTTTCTCGTCATCATCAAGGAAGACGGCGAGCCCGCTATCCTCCACATCCACGGCCCTGATGCAGATCGCGACATCGCCCACGCCATTATTGCGCGCGACATCGGCGCTGCACCTGTAGTTCGGCGACCTTCGAAACTTGCTGAGAGCCTGGCCAAGCTTACGGAAGAACTGTTCTCGCCGAAGTCGGCGCCAGTCGCAGCCAACGACAACAAGCCACAGATCGACAAGCGGCTGATCGCTTTTGGCGACGCGTACGGAGGCCAAATTACCGGCAACACGTTGTTTAGCGCCACAGTTGATGGCGCACGCGGCCAGATAGCCTTCTCGGCTGACGGCAACGCTTGGTTCCATACAGCCAAGGGGTCTCGCCGGCTCGGCCTTCCTGAGAAGCCGAAGGATCGATTCACAGTCGACTGGTTCGGCGACCTCGACGAAGACATGCCTAAAGAGACGATCGTTAAAGGCGTGTTCGGCGTGAACGAATTCACCATGCTGTCGGGCAAGCCAGGCTCCGGCAAATCCGTCATCACCACCGACCTTGCGTGCCATGTCGCTGCCGGCATGGAGTGGCACGGCAGGAGGGTGAAACAGGGCCTTGTCGTCTATGTAGCCGCCGAGCGTCGCGACCTAACAAAGCGTCGCATGATGGCTTTCCGCAAGCATCATGGCGTCGGCACGATCCCGCTAGCCGTTGTGGGCGGACGTATGGACCTGACTAGCACCGTGGCCGATGCAGAAGCCCTCGCCGCGTCCATCCGCCAGTTGGAGGAGGATTGCGGGCATAAGTGCGTTTGGATCGTCATCGACACCCTTACGCGCGTCTTCGGTCCTGGCGACCAGAATGCCAGTAAGGACATGAGCAGGTTCGTCCTGTCTTGCGATGCGCTCCGCGAGGCTGTGCCTGGTTCCCACGTCACCGTTATCCACCATACCGGATGGAATGGCGACCGTGGCAAGGGCGCAATCGACCTCGATGGCGCGGTTGATGCGTCCTTCCTCGTAAAGAAGGAAGGGCGCGGATACCTTCTCGAGTGCGACGGCACGAACGATGGCGAGGAGGGTGCGATAACCCGTTTCACCATGGAAGGCGTGCAGGTCGGCGTTGATGAAGACGGTGAGCCGACGATCGCGCCTGTTGTGGTGCCTGGCGCAATAGAAAAACCTGCCGAACGGCTGCTCAACGGACCGGCGCGCAAGGCACTCGATGCACTCATTGAGCTATCCGGAGACGGCGAGCCAGTACCTATGGCGCTTTGGCGCGCCAAGTGCAGGGAGTTGTTCGACGACGGCAAGAGCACGCAAGACGCTCTCAATAAGAAGTTCGATCGCGCCAAGGAAGCGCTGGTAAAGGACGGAAAGGTCGAGCTCGTGGATGGCGGATTTTTGCCAATCTAAACCATGGACGGAAATCAATTCGTCCATGGACGTCCATGTCGTCCATCTATCAACCACGACACCTTCTCGCATGGATGGACATGGACACACACCTATAGGTGTGTCCATCCGTCCATGCAGAGAGTCCATAAAAAAGAGAATCTGACCAATGACCAACTGGTATCACAACTCGGCGGCGTGGAAGCATCTGCGCCGCGCCAAGCTGTCGGTCCAGCCATTGTGCGAGGTCTGCATCAGGCGGGAAGTGGTGGAGCCGGCCAAGGTCGTGGACCATATCATTCCGATCTCGGCAGGCGGGCCAAAGCTCCCGCCTCTCGATGGCCTGATGTCAATGTGCCAGGCTTGCCACAACCAGAAGACCGGCGCGGAACGCAGCGGCAAGGCCAGCAAGCACAAAGGGTGCGACATCAATGGCGATCCGCTCTTCGACGACGGCTGGGCCTTCGCAGGACCAGCGATCGAGGCCGACCGACCGGCGCGGGAGACGCGCAAAGACTTAGTTTCATGCGACTCATTCGCAACTAGCGAAAAGGAGGGCGACCTATGGGTTTAAGAGGCCCCGGCGCAAAGCCCAAATCTGCCAAGGTCGCTGCCAACGACAACCTGCGCGAAGAGCTTCCATGGGAGGCTGAGGGGCTGACACGGATAGAGCGCGTGGTCGCGTTCTGCGAGGACATGCCAGTCACCCAGGGCAAGCTTGCCGGGACAAAGCTGAAGCTGCGCGAATGGCAAATCGAGGAGTTCCTCGAGCCCGTTTACGCAGAAGATGACGACGGCAAGCGGCAGGTTCGTACTGCCGTGTTCTCGATGGGCAGGAAGAACGGAAAGACCGGCATTTCGGCGGCGTTGGCGCTTTGCCACCTCGTGGGACCGGAGGCAGAAGAGCGCGGCGAAATCTATTTTTGCGCAATGGACAAAGCGCAGGCAGCGAAGGCATGGGCGGAATGCAAGGCCATGTTGGAAGCCCATCCGGAGCTTTCGCAGCGCGTCAACATCATACGGTTCTCGAAAGAGATTGAAGTTCTCGACGGCGCCGGCAAAGGGTCCGTGCTCAAAGCCCTGTCGGCCGACGCGGATTCCAAGCTTGGCTTATCGCCTTCTTTCGTTCTCTGCGACGAGATCGGGTACTGGCCGAAGCGCGATCTGTTCGACGCGATGGACTCCGCCCTCGGCGCGCGTGACGAGCCGCTAATCGTGGCTATCAGCACGCAAGCCAAGGACGACACGCATTTCTTCTCGGAAATGATTGACTACGGCTTGAAGATCAAGGCCGGCGAGATCGAGGACGAATCTTTCCACCTCGCGATGTTTGCGGCCAGCATGACGGACGATCCCTGGGATCCGGCAACGTGGGCAAAGGCAAATCCTGCCCTCGGCGACTTCCTGTCTCTTGAGCAGGTTGAGCGCATGGCCATGCAGGCGCAGCGCATCCCGTCGAAGGAAGCGGATTTCCGCAACAAGGTGCTGAACCAGCGGATTGACGGCACCGTGCGATTTATCGCGGCAAGGGAGTGGAACGACTGCAACCTTGGCCCGATCGATGACAAGGAACTGGAAGGGCGCGAATGTTTCGGGGCTTTGGACTTGAGCGCGGCACGCGATCTTACAGCGTTTGTGCTTGTGTTCCCGGAATCGGATGGCCGCTACACGGTGTTGCCGCGGTTCTTCCTGCCTGAGTTCGATATCGACGGCAAGAGCGATACCGATCGCGTGCCGTATAACATTTGGGCACGGCAAGCCGACGCTCGCCTTACTCTGCTCCCCGGCAAGGTCATCGATCCCGCCCTCGTGGCCGAGCACATTGCCGACGAGGCAGGGCGCTTCGACATCAAGGCAATCGCTTACGATAGGTGGCGGATTGAAGACCTGAAACGCGAGCTCGAAAAGCTATCCGTCGAGTTGCCACTCGTGCCGTTCGGCCAAGGCTACCGCGACATGTCGCCAGCCGTTGACGTTCTGGAGGTGAGTGTGGCGCAACAGAAGCTAAACCATGCTGGAAATCAGTTGATGCGCATGTGCGCAGCAAACGCGGTTGTGACGGTCGACCCTGCCGGCGCGCGCAAACTTGACAAGTCCAAGGCGGCTGGGCGCATTGATGGACTTGTTGGACTCGCCATGGCGCTAAAAACTGCGCAGGGCCACGAGGAAGAGGGACTGCCGGCTTGTTTGTTGGCAGCATAACAAGGGAGACGAGGATGAAAGAATACAAGCTATGGAACGACGGCAGTGTTTTGCACGTGAACCTCGACGAAGAACCGCGGATAGGTGATGTGATCAGCATTAGCGGCAAGGAATATACCGTGATCGGTCGCAGATTCGTGGGTGGCGTTCTTCACTGGTCTGTCACCACCGAGCCAAAATCCTTTTGGGATGATCCGAGCAATCGGCTGGCCTGATCTGTTGCGCAATAGCAACACCCTGCCGCTACTTGCTGGCGGCGGGGCAACTATTTTCGGCGAATAGTGCCATAAAATGCAGGTTCGTTCCCCTTATAGGTAGAGGGGTGGCACTTTCCGCGGTTCTCGTGGGGTATATGTGTAGAGGACATGACTTTCCGCAATCTCGGAGAGAGAACGGTAGGGAATTGGCGTTTCCCATGGTGTGTATCTGTGAAGGCGTCCCTTTCCGCGATCTCGGCGGGTATAAAGGCAGAGAGTGTACACTCAAACGCCGCGCCAAGCGGTAGGTATGAGGGAAACCTGACTTTCTGCAATCTCGTAGAGAGTATTGGTGAAGGACACGGAGAGTGTTGATTAAGCGAAGGAAATTGGCCTGACCGTCGCTAATGCGCATTCAAGTCACTAATGGTTGAGAGCACTGCGCAGCCATGCGCACTCAAGTCCCTGACGGGTGAGGCCGTACTCGAACCGCGTTTTTGGGCACAGTATTACAGGAAGCATACCTCGATCGGCCCGAAGTTTGTAATAAGGGGGAGTACCGTCTCCCATGCGCACTCAAGTTCCCAAGGGGTGAGCGTACAGTCAAACCGCCTCAGAATGACTAGGGGCAGGAACGCATGCGCTGATTAGCGCGCGGATGACTAGAAGTAGATAGACAATTTCAGTTTCAGGCGGCGACTCCTTACGGGGCCTGGCCAGTCCTAAAGCGTTAACTGCCGCCGCCATTCCGTCAGGGACATGAAAGCGGTTAGCGCACGGCAAGTCGTGGGAGTTGTGACCCCGCGCAAATTGCAATGGATCTGCCGATCCCTTGCCGCCCTTTGGTGGGCATAGCGGGAGGCGGGCTTCGGCTCGCTTCCCCTTTTTTACCCAACGCAAAATCTAACAACTGACGAAAGGAACCGGCCATGGCCGACCCCTGGCGCGAGCGCGCCTATTCCGTCGGCGAGGCCGCAACCCTTGCCGGCATACGACGCAGCGCCCTCGATATGTGGTGCATCCGGCAGCCTGCCGAACTGTTCTCCGAAAAGCGCGGACATAGGCGCTGGTTCTCGCCGCGTGACATCGCCGTGCTGCGGCTGGCCCATGAGCTTGAGCGCGGCGGTATGCCTTTGCTCGGCGCGGTCGGCGCGGCCTTCGAAGTCATGCAGGAACCCCCTGCGGCCGACGCCATCTTCGTTATCCCGACCGGCAAGATAACGGCACGCTCGGCCAGGTTCATTTCCGATCGTGACGTGCCGCGGCTTCAAGTCGACAAGTCACAGATTCTAATTCCCATCGGCCAAATGGTCGCCGGGATAAACGCGGCCTGCGCAGAGCTTCGCAAGCGCGCCGCATAAGCAAGCGGGACCTAGGCCCGCATCATCGCGGCTACGGCCGCACATCGGGCGCCTGAGGGCGCCTTTTCCATATGGAGAAACACACTTGAACATTGCACACCTTCAGGAAACCCGCGCCGCCAAGATCGCTGAGCTGCGCAAGGTTACCGACAACCCGGAACGTTTCGACGCTCTGGAAGCTGAAGTCCGCGCGCTCGACAAGCAGATCAAACAGGCTGCGACCCTCGCCGAGTTTGAGCGCCAGGCCGAAGCAAAGCCGGATGCGCGGCTCGAAAACGAGATCCGCGATTATTCCGTCGCAAAGGCTATCCGCGAGTCCGTCGCTGGCAACCTGACTGGCCGTGAAGCTGAAGTCTCGGCGGAGCTCGGTAAGGGCCGCGAAGTCCGCGGCGTTATGGTTCCGACTTCGGCTATCTTCGGCGAGCAGCGCGCGATGCTGACCTCCGGCTCGGCTGGCAATACCGTCGCAACCGCGATGGGTGGTCTGATCGATCGCCTGCGGCCCGTCCTTGCCGTGCAGGGAATGGGCGCGACTATCATCAGTGGCCTGACCGGCAATCTCGACCTGCCGCGCCTGACGGCTGGCCCGACTGCCTACTGGGTGGCCGAGGACGGCGCGCCGACTGCTTCGGATTCGACCTTCGACAAGGTTTCGCTGGCGCCGAAAACCGTTGCCGGCGAAATGTACCTTTCCCGCCGCCTGACGCTGCAGAATGGCGTTGCGCTGGAAAACGTACTCCGCAATGACCTTGCGTTCATTCTCGCTCAGGCGCTCGACAAGGCCGCTATTCAGGGCGGCGGCACGAATGAGCCGGATGGCATTCTTTCTGTCATCACCGAGAACGCGACGGCAGCAACGGCGCTTTCCGACATTGCCGCCGACCTGATCGCAGCGCTGGAAATCGACGACGTCACCGGCACGACCGGCTTCCTTACGAACGCTGCCCTCATGGCTACGGTTCGCAAGGTCAAGGACACAACGGGCCGCGTCATTCCGGCATCGGAAATCTTCCACGGCGAGCGCGTCGTTTCCTCGAACAACGTTCCGGTTGTCGCGGCTGAAAACCCGCTGATCTTCGGCGCCTGGTCGAATCTGGTCCTCGGAATGTGGTCCGGCGTGGACATCCTCGCCAACCCGTACAGCGACGCCAGCAAGGGCGGCCTGCGCCTGCACGCCTTCCTTGATGCAGATATCGCGATCCGCCATATCGAGGCGTTCGCTTACAAGAACGTTGCCTAATGGAGGCCGTTAGTCTCGCGGAAGCGAAGGCGCATTTGCGCATCGGATTCACGTCCGATGACGGCTATGTGACTTCGCTTTTGGAGGCGGCCGAAGGGTATGTGTCGGAGATCGGGGTGGCGCTTGCCGCCCCGGTTCCCGCGCCCGTTAAGCACGCAATCCTCTTGCTCGTGAGCCATTGGTATTCCACGCGCGAGGCCGCCGCGACCGAACCGCCCAAGGCCATTGCCTTTGGCGTTGACGCGCTCCTGCAGCCATTCAGGGAACAGAGCCTATGATTGAAAAACGTATCGCGACTGAGGTTCGCGCCGAAGGCCGAAAGCTGACCGGTTACGCGGCGACGTTCGGCACAGAAACTCGGATCCTCGACTTTCACGAGACGATCGCTCCCGGCGCCTTCGCGGCCAGTCTGCGCAGTCAGCCCGACATTCTGGCGTTGGTCGATCATGATTCCGGCAAAGTGCTGGCAAGGACGAAAAGCGGAAGCTTGCGGCTTTCCGAAGACGCCCACGGCCTGCGCTTCGAACTGGACGTTCCGCCGACCACCCTCGGGAACGATATCCTCGCCATGGCGGCCCGTTCCGACCTTGGAGGCATGTCGTTTGGCTTCACCGTCCCTGAAGGCGGCGACGAGTGGCGTGGCGACAAGCGGACGCTGCGGCAGGTCGTGCTGTACGAAATTTCTGTGGTTCAGTCGTTCCCTGCCTATTCGGGGACCAGCGTGCAGGCACGAGCTCGCCAGCAGCGCACCGACGCTGACCGTCGGCTAGCAATCCTCGAACTGGAGGCTTCCCATGTGGCCATTCCGCAAAACTGAAACCCGCATCGCTACCTCGGATCCATATTTGGGCGAGTTTCTGGGCGCGCGTTGGACGGCTCGAGCCGACATCGAGAAGGCTTCGGGCCTTGCTGTTGCGCATAGGGCCGTTCAGACGATCGCCGAGAACTTGGCCGCAATGCCTTTGCGCGTCTTCCGCGAAGCTGCGAACGATGACCGGCAAGCCGCTAAAGAACACCCGCTATACGCCGTTCTGCACGATAACTTCAACGATCGGCTTACGGCCTTCGAAGGTCGCGAATGGCTGGCCGCAAGCTTGCTGATCCACGGCAACGGCTACGCCAAGATTGAGAGGAATGGCCGAGGACAGGTTACCGCCCTGCACCCGCTCGTGGCCGGCTCGGTAACGGTCGAGGTGCTGAAATCGGGCCGGTTGCGCTATAAGCACGCATTGCCCGACGGCGGTACAGAAACGCTGCTTCAAGACGAGGTGCTCCATCTGCGCTACAGAACTGCAGACGGCGTGCTAGGCATGAGTCCTATCCAAATCGCAGCATCAACGTTCGGCCTTGCGGTTGCTCAACAGGATCAGGCAGGCGCGGCGGCTGAGAACGCTTTCCGCCCTGCTGGCGCGTTGATTTTTCCCGACAAGCTAGGCGGAGCTGCAGGGAAGGAAAGCGTAATCGCCAGGTTCAGGGAACGTTTTATCGGCGCTCTGAAAGCAAATGAGGTGATGGTACTGGACGGCGGCGCGAAGTTCGAGACCTTCCAATTTTCCGCGAAGGACTCCGAGTTTCTGGAGAGCCGCAAGCTGTCTAACCTCGACATTGCCCGCGTGTTCGGCGTGCCGCCTTCGATCGTCGGCATTACCGATAACAGCACCTACAGCAACGCGGAAGCGGAGAGCCGCGCGCTGGTTATTCGCTGCCTGGCACCGATGGCCAAGCGCATTGAGCAAAGCTTGAATTCGGCCCTGCTATCGCCAGAGGCGCGCAAATCGTTCCTAATCGAGCACGACATGAGCGGGCTCCTCAGAGGTGATCTGGTGACGCGCTATAACGCCTATCGGATCGGTCGTGAAGGCGGCTGGCTAACCGTCAACCAAATCCGCAAGTTCGAGAATATGTCGAACATCGGAACGGAAGGCGACTCCCTCGTCCAGCCGCTCAACTACGGCGCTCTTGGCGGTGCCAACGACAACCGCGCGAAGATTGACGAGGATGCGGCATGACCGGCGCTGGTGATCTGCGGGAAGTCGTCAACTTCCAGTTCTATGAGGAGATCGACGACGGCTATGGGAATGTCTACGGCGACTGGGTAACGGTCTTTTCCGCCCCTGCCCGAATCCAGATCCTTCGCGGCACGGAAACGGTTATGGCGGGCCGCCTTGCCGGCAAGCAGACCGTTGCGCTGACAATCCGCTGGCAAACCGAAGTCGCCACCATGCACAGCGGCTATCGGGCCGTGAATGCCCGCAGCGGCGAGATCTACAACGTCAAAAGCGTTGAACCAGACGAGCGGCGGGCGTTCGTCAATATTCTAGTCGAGTCGGGCGTGGCGACATAAACGCGGGCCGCCTAGTGCGGCCTGCGAGTTATGGCAAGAGGCGAAAAACGCCAAAAAAACTAATGAAAACAAGGTTTATGGCGGAGAAGAAGGGATTCGAACCCTCGATACCGTTCCCGGTATACTCCCTTAGCAGGGGAGCGCCTTCGACCACTCGGCCACCTCTCCGTTGCCGTCTCACTATGGCGACAAATGTTGGAATG
>Ga0228710_1011680_pt1 | contig 11226 bp, 3 predicted proteins | sample MedpolnodulmetaG_FD_177995 | JGI IMG/M metagenome (GOLD analysis project Ga0228710, IMG submission 177995) | Root nodule microbial communities from Medicago polymorpha collected in Santa Monica, California, United States - pink nodules | ecosystem: Host-associated > Plants > Roots > Nodule... | reverse complement strand
TACAAACTGCATAAAGCACTATATGGATTAAAGCAGGCTCCTAGAGCATGGAACAAGAAAATTGATCAAGTTCTAATCCAAATAGGCTTTAAGAAGTGTTCAGTTGAGTTTGGAGTTTACGTTCAGATTCAGTGATGAAGGAACTTAAGTGTTTTTAATATTCAGCAGTTATGATTAAGGGGGAGTATTGGAATAAGTAATCAATAACTGAAGAGCGCTTCTGAAGAATGCTTCTGAAGTAGCGCCTCTGAAGAATACTTCTGAAGTAGTGCTTCTGAAGTGGAGCGTCGGAAGTGGAGCTCCTGAAGTGGTGCGTCTGAAGTGGAGCTCCTGAAGTGGTGCGTCTGAAGTAAAGCTTCTGAAGTGAAGCTTCTGAAGAAGACATATTCTGATGTAGTTAGTTAGAGGAGTTTGTTACAACATCTAGTTGTATATATACAATCTCTTATGTTGTAAAGAGTAGTTGTGTGAATCAATAAAAAATTCTCCCATTCATTGTTTCTTTAGTTTCAGTTCTTCATTTTCTGTTAGTTATTCATCTTGCTCAAAAACAGCTTATTCTTAATAAGCACTTTCGCTGCGCATAGAACAGAGTGATTGTTCTAACAGCAAGTAATACTCTCAAGTGTTACTGAAATCATTTAGTAACACGGGCTTTACCTAACATTTGTCAAATGTTACAAGATCTAAATAGTAACATTTGCTTTTGATTTAGTTACAATTTAAAGTGTTACTAAATCTCATATATGTTGCAGTGAACCCTATGTACCACCATAACCCTAGTGGTTGTGTCTTTTTTACACAAATTATATTATGTGTCCAAAAACTCATATCTTTAATCACTTTTATTAGGATCTAAGCATCATCAAATGGATCACAACATCAACTCATTTTTATTAAAACCAAAACTTATAATTAATTGTAATCCACAAAATATTAAAAGAAATGCTAACATCATTTGGACTAAATTATCAAAGCCTCACCTTTATTTGATTGAAATTGCATGGAAAAAAAAAACACAATAGCATTAAAACAGAAAAGTTGAAACAGAGCTTGAAAACTCAGCAGAAAAAGAAGAAAAAAACATTGCAACCAAAGGAAAATAAAAACAGTGCTTGAAAACAATTACTCACTTGTTAGAAAATATGAGCAAAAGGAGTAAAAACAGTTGATGTAGGACGAACAAAATACATCAATTTTATTTCACTCATTTTTGCTTATATTTTATAACAGAAGGAATAATCTAAGTAAGGCTCTGACACTCCCCCTATGCCAACAACTACTTCTTGTTCTTCATCCAGAGATATGTCTGGAAAAAAAAATATACACGTTTAGTTTTAAATGAGAAGATCGTTGAAAAGTACCGTAACAAACAAGGAAATATAATTTAAAAATACATACCACCAACACTCCAACACCGAATTCAACGAGTGCTCTGACTACCTCCATGCCAATAAACCTTCTAACGCGGCGATAATAAGCTTGGATCACGCCAAATGACAATGGCGCCGATGCCAAACTTTCTGTAGAAGGCAACATCACCACAGGTGGGGCAGAGAAAGCGAGAAGAGGCTGTGCGTGCAGGGGTGATTGAGGAGCCGAAACCACCGCCACCGGAAATGTTGGATGTGACGGAACAGAAAAATGAAAAGGAGGGTTGGAAGATTGCAATGGTGGTGGAGTTTGGGTTTCTAGCTCAAGAGTGGTTTGAGGTTTTGGTGGAATTTCGATGATGATTTCAGGAGCTATTGGAGGTGGTGTGGCCATTGTTTCTAGCTCAAGAGAGTGGGTTGAGGCTTTGGTTTGGTTTGTTTGAGTGATGAAGAAAGAAACTAGTGTGTCCTTTTTATAGTAAGAAAATTAGTATTGTGTCACATCACTTTTTTTTTTTTAATATGAAGAAAGAAAATTAACTTTTGTTTGATATGAAGAAAGAAACTCCTTTTTGATTTGTGTCACATCACTATATTTTTTTTTTTGAAGTATTGTGTCACATCACTGTGGGGTAGGTGTCGGTTTGGTGACCTGGAATAATATTGGAATCCATTCCATGTTTTTTTTTTTTAAAAAAAAATTGGTGGGGGCCTTCTCAATAATAAATTGCATATACTTTTTCATCTAGATTCTAGTCTCTACACACTAGCTCTCACGCCTTTGAATAAAATAGAAACTTTATTAATTCAAAAGCTGGGGAAAATAGCAACTTATATATAGCAAAACACACGACCAGAATTGAGAATTTGGTTTTTTAGGGTTGACTTTATATATAAGAGTATGATGCAAAGGCATGAAGGAATTGCATTCTAAAACTGAAAATGGCACTGGTATTAAATTGAAGTTACGTGCTTGTCCATCACTTCTTCTGATCTCCATATAACCAATGTTTAATTGGTTCATTTGAACAGTCGTATGGTTTTTTGCAAAGAAATTGAAGTTACTTATAATGCAAAGAAAAATGATGTATCACGAAACAAACAAACATAAGGAATGTTTTGAGGGGGAGGGTTGGATTGCAGTGGAGTTTGTTTGGGTTGCTAGCTCAAGCTAGGCATGGCAATGAGGCGGGGTGGGGACGAGTTTTACATTTCCCGTCCACATACCTGATTCTCATATACTTACTTGTTACCCTATCCATACCCAACATGGATGAGAAATTGAATCTCATCCCGTCCCCGACAGGTTCGGGTATCCCCGCCCCATCCCCGTCCCCGCATTGAATAATTTTTTTTAATAAAAGATAGAAGTTTTTTGCATCCCCAACAGCAACTTTGTAATACATTATCCAACAATACGCTCACTTTAACATTTGTTAAACGGAATGATTTAGTTGATCCTTTAAATATCAACGGTAGTTTTTATTAATTTGACAATTATCAAACAAAATAGCAAGACATATCAACATAAAATAATTTTTTACATTTGGGACGGGTTTGGGTATGGGTTTGGGGTGGGTACCTATATACCTGTTACCCGTCTCATACCTGTGTTTTAAAATCGGGGAAAACCCACACCCATACCCAAACATAGTCAAAAACGGGGAAAACCCGTCAAATTGAGTTTGGTTCGGGCGGGTAACCACGGATATGAGATTTGTTACCATACCTAGCTCAAGCGTAGTTTTTTGCGCAAAGGTGCTTCTGTGATTATATTTATATATAAGGAAACAAAATACCAAAAAAAAAAAAACATTTAAGAACCTTATTTGATTTTTTTGCCACGTGTTTATTTTGCTTTGTACACTAAACTCTTACCTATAATAATAACCTTAAAATAAATTTTTGCAAGGTGTTTATTTTTCTTTTCACACTAACTTTTTCATTTTCATTTTGTATTTTTTTTGTAAAAAATATAATTTTTACACATTTTCATTCATTCTAAAAAGTGACAATTTATTATTTGTCAATTTCGTATTATTTTTGATAAATCATTTCAACATTTTCACGTCATTCTTAAAATGAATGGTTAGAGCTGTCAATTTAATGTTTTTAAATATTTATAAGCTGCATTTTTTTCTTAAAAACAATATTTTTTTCACATAAGCAAGTCTAGTCACGTTTGCTTGGCATTGGCACGACCTTTCTTCACCGAATTAGAAACCTTATAATGAGAATCTTTAATTAGATTGTTGACTCGTGCGTCGCACGGGTTTATTGTTAAAAGATTGACATACGAATAATAAAATGCAATATATAATTTGTAACGGTGAAAAAAAGAATAGGTGATAATTCAGAGTAGACAAAATAAAACACTTTATAAAATGTATAAAATCTGAAAATATTATAAAAGAAAATTCGAAATCATATCAATAATTCGGTAAAACAAATATGAAAATTTTAGTACATTGGCATGTAGTTTCATCACACATTGCGAAATACTTCCTCATATACGACGTTAGACGTCACATTGATATCAAAAAACACTACTAATAACAATGCAAAAACCATTACTTAAGTTATATGCTTCGAAAAACATGCTTTTTTAGGTGTCTATATCTAATAAAACAACACATGCGTACACATTTTGTTCCATAATTAATTCTTTTTGAGCAGCTGTTCCATAATTATTAATACAATTAAATTGATGATGATATTATTAGTTAAAAACAATGACCACCAGTAAAATAAATGACTACTTATTTAACAAAACAAAAAATCACCAAGTACTGTTGCAGAATCACTTTCCCCTTCCTCTATATGCAATCCGATCCAAGGAAAGGTGATTCTCACCCCAAAATTCATTCACAGTTACACAACTTTGCGTGCAAAGAAAGAAATAATAAAAGTATGCATAGGAAATAAAGGCTAACAGCGGAATAAGGTTTTGAACGAAACAAAATTCAGATTAAGTTAAAAAAATATGACATTACACGACACAGTCTGAATCCTTAGATAATAGACCAATAAATTGCGACAAAACTAAATAGGAAGGTTGCCAAAATTGGTGTAAACATCTCAAACTAAAAACAAAAAACGCAAAAAGGATATTCCAATATTAAAAAAAAGTATGTATATCGATAAAATGCATGTTAAATTAGAATACCAGTTAAGCAGTGGTATGAGAGGAAGGTTGTAAGGTCACGTCTTCCATTTGCAAAAATCAAAATATCAAAATATATGATTCTTCTGCTGTCTGTGTAATTTACCACGGTTTAGGTTTTTTTGTTGTTGAGAGAAACATAGTTTAGGGTTTTCTATATATAGCCGAGTTTGCATGGAAATTAGGGTATTCTGTTTGTAAACGTATTAAATAAGTGTACAACAACTTGTCAAAACAATAGATATATACAAACGATGACACAACATGATAGGAATGAAAAGCTCATCGGTGAGGAGAAATATTAGGGATTGCTGCATTTTAGAGGAAATTTGTTAGGTTAAATTGGTGCACTGCATTTTAGATGGAACTAGACCATCGACCCACGCGTTAGGTAATATTTGACGGTAATATGTAACAAAATAGTTTAGATGAATCTCATGATTGTCATATAGTATTTCATAATATTAAGAAGCATAGACGTTTGGTACGTACTGTACCATAACATAATATTTCCATGACATCGTCCTTGGTACCGTAAAGTAACATAATAGGTTGAGTATAGCGAGACGAGTTAACATTTATAATAAGTAAGAGATTATGTTAAATATAGCGAGACGGGTTAACGGTTATTACTTTCCAAAAAAATAACATATAATTAGGAACATAATTTTATTTTACTTTTTAGATAAACATTAAATGCAAAAGTGTGGAGGAAAATATTAGGTTAAGTATAGCGAGATTGGTTAACATTTATAAGTAAGAGATTTGTTAGGTTAAATTGTTGCTAACCTAATGCAGCATTTTAGACGAAAATTATTAGGTTAAGTTGCTGCAGACCTAACAAAATTAATAAATAAGGATTCCATGCACCGAACTACGTGATACAAAATCTTCATCATTTTCACTAATATTATCAATATTATTTTGTTATTTCCCTTCCTCATAATAAAAAACTCCTCCTTATTATAAAAAAAAAACTACTACTTTTAAAAAATATAAATAAAAAAAACTTCTGGTTCATCGTGGATCTGATGATTAACCATTTTGTTATAATATATCTTCTAAATAAAAATGAGAATAATTATACAATACTAATTACATAATATATTATAAAAATCTCACACGAAACATATGTATATGACTACAAATCAATTAAAATTAATGATTTTTTAATATCGTCGGCACAAAAATTAGAACATTTTTAATACAATACTTAAAAATAAGAATAATTATAATATTCTAACCATAATTTTTTCACACTTTAAATTTTAAAGTTGCTTTTTTGGAAATGAATCATCATTAGTACATACAAATCATACATATGACAAATGTTTGTTTGTCATTAGTCAATCATTTAGATTTAGTATTTTTTTATGTTGAAAATCTTCTAAATAAAAATAAGAATAATTATAATATAAGTTTATTATAAAAACACACATGAGTAAAATCTTTATGATGAAAGAATTACTTAAAATTAATTTTGATTTTAAAAATAATCGTTACTTTTTAAAATTTTATCATATCAACTCTCTCATATATTTATATAAATATTTGTTTTCGCATATATTAGCAAATAAAATCCATAACTGTTGTGACTCACTTATTTAAGAAATCAACTTTCTCATATATTTATATAAATATTTGTTTTCGCATACATTAGCAAATAAAATCCGTAACTGTTGTGACTCAATTATTTAACAAATTTTTGTATATATAAAAGAAAAGGGAAATGCTAACTTGTGTTCTTAAGCAACAAGTTTAGAAGCCAAATGTAAAAACTTACTTTTGAAAATTATGCATTCAATGTCTTAAATGTTAAAATTTTTTTTTTTTAATACAACACTTATGTTTTAATTCTTTTTTTAATCCTTAACTTGTGCCCTTACGACACAAGTTAACATGACCCAAAAGAAAAATATTTAATAGAAAAATTCCATTAATACTCATAAATTTCATTTAATATTTATAAACATTCTACAAGATTAACAATCTAATTAAATTTTATATAATTATCGTAATGTTACAAGATCCGTGCTTTCGCAAAGGCCTTTTACTAGTTATCATAAAAAACGCATGACAAACATTTATCTATACTATATATAAAGAAAACTACCCCTTTCAGCACACTTTTGGATTCGACTTTTCTTTTCAAAAATACCCTTAATTTTAAAGTTTAAGTTTAAATACAAGTAACACATGTAACAAATATATAACAATAAATTTAATTTAAGGAGAAAACTTACACATAGTTCCTTATGAATTGTTCTTACTGTTAGCCAATTACAAAATAACACGTGGATTACTAATCCATGTCACTAATCGTCCCCGTTAACCCTCTTTTACCTCCGCAACCACATATCAAACTCACAAAAAACTAGCACAAAACAAAAACTCATGTTACTTTTTTATCGGCCGCTTTTATGTTGTACATCTGTGTTTCTCTCAAAAAAAATGTTGTACATCTGTGTTGTTCCCCTCAATACAAGCGACAAAGATTGCCAAGTATTTTCATATCCCTTACACAAAAAACAGTATTTCCATATTATTTTATTTTATTAATACAAGTTACTCTTCCTTAGCCTTTGATCAATTTCAACAAACGTGATCAAAAAATAATGTTAAAGATTGGACTTTAAATCCTCTAAAAAAAATTAGCAACAAACGTGAGAAAAAAATAATATTAAAGATTGAACTTTAAATCCTCTAAAAAAAATTAGTAACAAACGTGAACAAAAAATATTGTTAAAGATTGAACTTTAAATTCTCTAAAAAAAAGATTAGTAACAAACGTGAGTACAAAATAACGTTAAAGATTGGACTTTAAATCCTCTAAAAAAATATTAGTAACAAACGTGAGAAAAAAATATTGTTAAAGATTGGATTTTAAATCATCTAAAAAAAAGATTAGGACTCAAAATATTTTAGAAAAAGATTTGTTAGCACTATATTGAACATTAAATATTAATAAGTAGGGTTCTCACAGTTCATAGTTCGTTCCCGCATTGTTTAGTTTTTCTCAACCTCTCTCAGCCCTCTGCATTAGAATTCAGAATTAACCTATAATTTTTTTTTTCCTTTCATGTTACAGCTGATCAAAGTCGATTAATTTTATGGATTATTGCTACACTTCTAAAATAAAGTATATTTTTGGCAAGATTATGCAAGAAGAACATTATTTGTTCTACAATGCATTATTTATTCAATATAACAACTTTAGCAAAATGGAGATATATATATATAGCGTAAGTTAGATGTCAACTACATTTAGGGTGTGCTAATATTGAACCTTACATATCCATCACTTGATTGATGATTGTTATAAAACCATTAATATTTTTCTCCAAAAAATGTAGGATATGAGAACCATAAATACTTTTTGTAGCTTGGCTTTGACGGTGAATGTTTTTTTTATGTAAACACAAATTTTAAATACTGAGTTAATAGTAATAAAAGAAAAATAATAAATAGACTTATGTACCTTTGCCTAAAAGTGGCAATTCAACACACAAAAGAAACTTAAAAATTAGATAAATAAACCGAAACAAAATTGAACTGAAATATGAAAACAACCAATGAAACAATGATATACCCATAACCAAGATGCCCACTTCCTTCCATCAAACTCACATGTGCAACAAACCTTTGTAGAACCTTGTAGTACAACATGCATCGTTTTGATCTTCATTATTATAGATAAAAATAAAGTATTCACAATCCAGATAAAAAAATTCATCAATGCACCTTTTTTTAGACGGTCTCTACAAATCTCATATTCAGATTAAAAAACAACAATAATACCTAATATATATACTCTTTTGATTTAAAACCTAGTTTTACTGAATGTTTTTGAAAAGTTCTCTCGAAGCCATTCATTCATTGTTGTATAGCTCTACAAAAAAATAAACTGGATTATTAGCAAAACGCATTATTTTTATGTCAAGTTATAATTACCAAATTCACAATGATCAAGTCCATTGAGAAATGTTTGGTCCATATCCTAAGGTAGTAAATAAAGATATGGACCTGTCACAAAAATAATCACATTTAGCTAAAAATAATCACAACCCGACTTCCTTTCTTTGTTTGTCAAGTGAAGATCTTGAAAATCATTGAACTACACTCTCAAGCTTGTCTTAAAGAATTATGCTATATTAGCTAAAAAAGTTTACCACATCAGTGTCTATAGGCAAATGAAATTGAGGACGTCATGTGAGATCCTTACACATAGCTAGGCAATTCTAATGAAATCCACCACACATGTGTGAAAGCCCTCATCAAATCAACCAAAAACTTTACAGGTGACTCTCAAAAACAAATAATGGTACCAATTGCAAAAAATCATGTCATAATATCAAATATTGTATATCATCATTTTCTAGCATACCTATCATTTTCTATAACCGTTAAGAAATACTTCATGCTGACTATTAGTGAAGGTATACACATAAAACAATGAGAGTTTGATATTTTTAGCATACAAACAAACATGAAGGAAAGATGTGTTATTCTAAGAAAAGTAAATTGATATGATCTCTGTATGACAATAATTTTAAGCCTTGAGTCAGAATATTATACAAACACCTTGTGGGTATAACAACCCAATAATACATTTACAATATTAGAAAGAATAGAACAAAGAGCATTTGAAAGAAAAATATTTCAAAGATTGAATTAAGTGTTGAGAAAAAAACAACCAGCTGAATAAAACCTAAGGGTGTTGAAGACGTCGTCATCGGCTGAAACTTCACATTCCCTTGAAATGGTGGATGAAACTGCTCAATGGGATCATAGGAACGGTCTCGACTCAGAATGTATGTGAAAATTGAACCTTACTTGAGTGATGATAGGTATACCACCTTAGGTGGCATACCACCATTCTACCACCATCCAGTTGGCAATTATATTATTAAACAATGATTCATAATCCATGTCAAACCAAAAAGAAAACAGAAAAAAGAAAGTTCTCTCTCTCTCTCTCTCATCCTCGCCTCCTTCCCCCATCCCTGATTTTTGCCCCTGGCCGATGGAAGTTCTCCTCCCCATTTTTGTGGATTTGGTCGTCAATTACTGAAAGCTTGTCTAGCAGTTCCATCTCCTCCCGCATGTTTTTCGTCATCGTCGCTTTTCGTTCACTCTCTGTCACCGTTCTTAACTCAATCTCTCCATTTCATCTCAATCTGTGTTGCTTCACAATTGAAGGCGTGTCTTTTTTTTTTGTTTTTGCTTCTTCAATTTCTGGTTTTAATTGTTTGCATTTAGGGTTATTTGAGTTTTATATGGTTTTCGTAAAGAGATTGGGTTAGGGTTAAGAAGATTTTTTGAGTTTTGTACACATGCTTGTTGAGAAAGAAGGTTCTGCTTAACCTTGTGCTGATTAACTTCTTTGTTTTTAGATGTTGGGTTAGTCTCTTATTAAATCCATATTTTTGCTAATTAGTTTGTTAGATTCATTTGGACTTAATGATTGTGGTGGTTATTGTTTTATCGAAGGCTTGTTTTAATTTGTTTATTTGAGATTCTCTACTAGCCTTAGAATTTATGAAATTGTCTAGGAGAGATTATTGAAACAACCTATAGCATGTACATTAGGTGTTTTTAGCTTTTTTTTCCATTAGCTCTCCAATGTAGCTTATGAAAATAACTTATATGAAAATAGTCTTGTTCAAAAAAACTTATATGAAAATGGTTTTGACTAAATTTTCTGTTTTGTCATGAAAATAGTTTATAGGTATACATAAGCACTTATATCATAAGTGATTGTGCTATAAGTACTTAATTTAGTTTTTTTTTATCCAAACAAGACTTATGTTTGGTTTTTGACCACTATTGCCCACACTCCACAAGTTACAACAACATCATCTCTAGCTGTAGCTTATGCCTCAACTGGTTTTGTGAGAAATTTTCACACGGAAAAAAGGGTTGTTAAACCTTTGTAAAATTCTCGTTATTTGCTTCACCTATTTGGTTACAGGTAGAATTAATATGCGAAAACTTTGAATTTAAACTCAAGTGAAGTACCACAAATAACCATCTTTTATGATTCCTTTCTTTGATACATTGTCCACTTTGTATTATTAGCTTTCATAACTCTTAATTTTCATCTAGCTACTATTTCCTTTGTTGTTGTGTGGTGTGGTGGAGAATCGTTTTTTTGTCATATTTGTTGTTTTTGGTTTTTACGTTTATTCGATGATTGTGTTTTTATGTGTCTAACTAGTGCAATAGCTCACTGCGATATTTAGGATCTCTTTTATTATGGAGGTTGTTGTTTTGTTATTATTGCTTTCACATCTCTCTATTTGTCAATTCAAGCTGCTCAATCTTCACTATAGTGCAGCCAATTTTTTTTATCGTAAGCTCGTGTTCTGGTTCAGTTTCCGGTGTTGTATTGTGGGACTGTTATGCAGGTGTTAGTGTTGAAATGATGGCCTCTAATGTTGTCATATTGAGCTCGGGAGAGAGTTAATTGGCTAGAGTATATGGTTGGCGTTGTGATTCATCTATTTGGCCAGAGTACGATGGCCTTTTATGGCTGGATTTTTCACAGGCTAACATGCCAAAGGAAATTGCTGATAACTTGAACAAGATGGGTGCAAGAATACCAAATGTGAAGCTTGGGAATTCTACAATATAATACCAAGCAAAGGTTCGGGTATCCACACGATGAAGATCATCAAATGTATCAGATGA
>Ga0228710_1011678_pt1 | contig 11226 bp, 5 predicted proteins | sample MedpolnodulmetaG_FD_177995 | JGI IMG/M metagenome (GOLD analysis project Ga0228710, IMG submission 177995) | Root nodule microbial communities from Medicago polymorpha collected in Santa Monica, California, United States - pink nodules | ecosystem: Host-associated > Plants > Roots > Nodule... | reverse complement strand
TTGGTGTGTGCTCTATGAAGCAAAATAACAAAAATATTCGGGAAATAAACAAATTCTAACAACTCATCACAGTGTAAATAAAGAAATTTATAGAAAGAAAGTGCAACATCACTGACTCACTTTCATATTCAAATAGCACTACAATTAAAGCTTTTGATCCAAACACATGGAGCCAATACTGCCAGCTATCTGATTCTAATGTTACGAAATTAAAATTTGGAAATTGAATTCTCTAGCAAATAACTAAACACTCTCGGCTCTAATTCTTGGAAGTTGAATGTCCTTTGGCATAAATGTAAATTGTAACTCTGGACATGAACAATGCATAGATTTATGTCTTCAAAGATTGAATTGAAACTGTGAGTATTAAATTGATGAAAGTGAGATTTTGATTTAGGTAAAAGGTTTGATTCAGGAAAGAATAAATAAAAAAATTGATTAGGGTTTTCAATTTGGGGAAAATTGAACATTAAAGTTGAAATTGGATTATTGAGTTTGTTGAGTTTTTATTTTTTCTAAGGATGAAGGGAGGTGATGAAGATTAAAGTTGATGAATTTTCTGGAATTCTGGGTTGGATGAAGCTCATGAATGGAAGGGACGAAGATTAACGTTTTTACATAAAACTTAACGGAAAGGATCTATTTGGCTAACAGAGTATAAGTTAAGGGACCAAAACGAAACGTTAATTAGTTAGGGGAGCAAAATGAAAACAACAAATAATCATTATGCTATTTAGCCATATTAAAAAGATTGAAAAATAAATTGGTTAACGCACTAACACAACTCAAACAAAAATTAGTAGGTTTGTCCAAACTAACCCAATAATATAATGAATGGTTATTTTATCGCATAGAAACCGAAGTAGTTCGAATATTTAGTTTGGTCAAACCCAACCGAGACCGACACATGTACACTATCGTATAAAGAGTTTTTTTTTGACAAAAATAAATGATATTCATTCATTCAAATTGATAGAGTACATCGATACAATATAAATTCAAATTCGCTAAAAACAAAAAGGATGAATCTGTGAACAAACTCACAACATCCATGTTAATAGCATAAAACGACAAAGTACATATGCCTACAAATATGACTATATTCAAGTCTCCAGAATACTTATGTCTCCGGATCTGCAACGTTGACGACCCCAAATTCATTGTCATTGATCGGATCTCCACTTGTTCAAAACTAATCTTTCAACCTGAATCAAATAAACACCGCACTAAGACAAGAAAAATAAAACCACAACGTACAAAGACGGGAAATCAAAACAAACAGAGTCGTGCAGAGACGACAAAGTCACAAAAACAAACGAAAGAAAACAGAAAATATGTGAAATCACTTATTCAATTAGGATAGAAGGAAAAACAACTCCGAGAGATGATTTTTAGGTCAAAATTGACCCCAAATCATCCCTCTAAGAAGAAAAAAAAGAAAAAAGGAGTGATGGCTAGGGTTTGAGAAGGAGAGATAAGGGGGCAAATCAATTGTTTTTGTTGAGTCCCTAGTATAAAGAGTTATCACTAACAAAATAGTAGGTAATTTGACTTGAATAAATGAAATTAATTGTTCAGGAACGACAATCATGTTTGAAAGAGAAAAACAAACAATAAACATAAATAACGAACACACATTTTTTTTTCTCACAAAAATGAAGACACATGTTTGTTAACTAAGTACCGTCATACTGGTGTAGTTTTAAAGTGCTTGCTACTAATAAGTATCTCCTGTTTGTATGGAAAACCATGTATCATTAATGATCATAATCATTGGTGCTTTGATTGTTGTGTTGTTGATTTTGGTGCAGTTTCAATCCTCTTTCCTTTGAGAGCTGGTTTTATTGATTTGAAACTCTTGTGTTTAATATCACTTCTAATAGCATTTAATATCTTTTTTGCATAGATGATTTCTTCATCGTCCTATGCAATGACATCAGCTAGTGTGGTTAATCTTGATGATTGATGTTGGTTGCTGATTAATCGATGGATAACTTTTTTTTTTTTGGTTATATAGCGATTTATCGAGAATTTGTGATGTTGGTTGTTGATTAACCGATGGAGAACTTCTTTTTTTTTGGGTTATATAGTGATTTATCGAGAATTTGTGATTTCGTTTACTTACGTGTAATGTTGTAGGTTAATCTAATTCATTTTGGAGATTTGATCTTAATTTGGATTGCTTTTAGGAAAAACTGTTTGAAGTAACAATTCAGTTTTTTTTTTTTATAAATGAAACAGTGCACCATTTTGAAGTAGCAGTTCAGTTTGGTTTGAATTGTTTCATTATAGTTCAGTTCAGTTCAAACGAATTGAAAAACAATTCAGTTCAGTCTAGACACTGTTTTGGGTCTGAATTGAACTTTGCCCACTCCTAATCATACATACCCACGTCTCTTACCGCCGAGCAGCTGCAATTCCTTTATATTGTCAATACCTATGAGCGATACTCAATAAATTGGATGAAGAAGAAATATTTTGGATATAACATTGGTTATACAGGCCTTAGACGTTGTTTAACATGTCTTGGCGTTTTGCTCCGTTAATTCTTAAGAAAAATAATTAAATACTCCCTCCGTCTCATAATATTAGTCGTTTAAGGCTTGTGCACGATTATTAAGGAAATGATTAACTGTGTTGATTTCAAGGGTAAAATTAATAGCATTTACTAAAACACCCTTAGTAATTGTAGTTAGTGGAGTAATTAAGTTAGATGAAATTTAATAAATAAGAGTATAATAGTGAAAAAATAATAATAAATGATGCATTGATATTGTAAAGTGACAATTACTTTAACAAAATATCTAAATGTTAAAGAGACAATAAATGATACACTTAAAGTTACATTCATGTGCTAAAAGAATACAATTCTCGTTTGAAATAGACCAGTTGATTAGTGGCTTGAAAATTGCTCTTCTCACTTTTATTTTTTGCTCATAAACACTATGAAAAATACTAAAATACCCCCGATGGAAGTTACTGTCATTGGCTCCAAAACCATTAGCCAACGGCAGTTAACTGCCGTCGAGTATTTTGATATTTTCACAGTGTTTGGGAGCATAGATGATAGTGAGGAAAGCAATTTTCTAGTGGCTAGAAGAGGATGGGCTTTTAACTTCTATGGCTATGTCCTCAATTTTAAGATTTCTGCTCTTTCCCCTGCACTTTTCGCTCGTACCCTGCAGTCTTGCCGAAAATGTCTATGCGTTAGTTAACTAACGCATGTGTAAAATTAGCATGACTTAGTTTTTACACATGCGTGACTTAAGTCACGCTGGAATTAACACTTGCGTAAGTTAACTCACGCTGGTTTTCAAAATTTCAAATACAATTTTTTTTGAGTCCATATGATTTTTGAGTGTAACCAACGAGGGAGGCAGATCAAGTCAACCTGATCATGTGAATATGCACTCATTCAAACACAAACTTCGATGGATTTGATGAATTTATTTTGCAACAATCATTTTATGTTCTTGTAGTGACATCACACATAATAATATTTGTTATAAACCATGTGATTAGGTAGGTTAGGAAGTATCTTACACATGTCCCTTTTCTCTTTAATTATGGTTCCTTTCCATTGTGCAATTGTATTTGAAATTTTAAAACCAGCGTGAGTTAACTCACGCAGGTGTTAATTCCTGCGTGACTTAACTCACGCAGCGTGACTTAAGTCACGCACGTGTAAATATTAAGTCTTTTACACATGCGTGACTTAAGTTACGCTGTGTGATTTAAGTCACTCAGGAGTATTTTGGAAAATTCAGCTGGGCACAAGCGTTTTGTGCAGGGGGAGAGCAAAAATCCAATTTTAAAACTCAATAAATATTTGGGCCCAGTTTTATGCACACCCCACGTTTATACCAGGTTGATGGACGATGGTGTTTTGTCTAGAAATTCATGTTCAAATTGGACAAAAATGAACTTTTATGTTTATATCTTCTCAATTATCAAAGCACACATTTCGTACAGATCACAAAATCTGAAAATGCAACCAAGGGGTGATTTTTACACGTCCGAATAGTGCAACTCGGACAAAAGTGTTTAATCATTGTTTTCTTTATGTACACTCGAAGCTCTATTGGGGTAGTTAAAATTGGCACCTAAATATTTTGCATTAATTTGACATAAGAGTTTGAGGGGAAAATATTAAAAGACTAACAAATAATTGTTCACAGCTTAAAATGAGGGAGGTAGGTTCAAAATAGAGAAACTATGTCTAGCAGCAGCCCCTCTAATTTAACCTTCAAGACTTGATTTCACCCCTTAATTGTCCAAATTTGACAAATTTTCCTCAAAGCCCAATGATTAACATTGTATGGGAGCTTCTTTTCCCACCTCATTCTCAAAAATCGCTCTCGGTAAATTTATTTACTGGATGGGGAAAACGTCATTTTATCCAGATTTACTCATTTGGGCACAATTTTGTTTTGCCTTGAAGGGTAAATATGGAAGGGTGTAGTTTTTATGAAAAGAGAGTAAAAATAGCTTTCAAATTGCATTGTCCCTAAAGTTTGAGCTTTGTAATTTTGGACTTATTCCTTTCCTCGGTCTTGTTACTCTCCACCCAACTCTTTTTTTAGATATAAACTCAACTTAAACTTGATTTTACCAACAACGACACAATTATTTCATTGCTTCTTTTATCCCCTAGTCATTTCTAAAAATCCACCTATTGTCCGGATTACACATTCCAGACAGCGATGAAAAAAGTAGCTAACCAAACTATTTTTTTTATTGTAATGACACAACTTTTATGCTTTCTAGTTTTTGGATCAATTGATCGTATAGTTCAAATATTTATTTTATTTTTAAAAATTATCAACTTTTAAAGTTATTGGTCTGGACCGAGCAAATGTTCCTAATCCATTTGCATAGGCCCAATCCAAAACAACATAAATCCAGTATTTGGGTCATTTTACTCGCAACACACCCCTTCCTTCCTTGCGAGGCGGGTGCTCGGAGCAAGAGGGAGACCCGTTCAAACCTAAACGGTAACGTCTCCCCCACGTTCTCGCGAATCGTGAATCTCACTCGACAATTACGATTTCCACGAATCCGTAACCGTTGAACCCTTATGTGTGTCTTACAATGGCACTTGCACCTCCACACTATATAAAGGGGACTTTTAGTAGTCCCCAATGTTAGATTCTCTTTACTCTCCTAACCCTCATTCTAAAACTCAATACTGACTTGAGGGTAGTGTCTGCAAGTACTCACCTCCTGCCAGTTCCGGTTGAAGCAATCACTTGCAGCCACCACAATTTGTGCATGTTGCTACTTAGTATTCATTGTTTTCCTAACAATTTCAATACGTGCACCAAGAACTTTCAATTTCAAAGGGTGAGTATCTTTTTCATTTTCCTTTCACTTCCAATTTTGCAGTGATTGAAATAGTTTTATTTTTTATTTTTTATTTTTTTCGTGCAGTTATTGTGGAAGTGTTCTTTAAAAATTATTCGTACGAGAGGAGATGGGAATTACATGAAAAAGTGCCAAAAGATCGAGGAAAACTTGGGGTTTGCTAATGTCAAAGGAGACATGATTTTCTATAGCTAGCTATGGTTCATTAATGTTAATTGAAAGATCGTTAAATTGTATAGCAAAAAGCACTGATTTATAGATTTGAATAGCAGGAGCAGTAGGTCGATGCAGTAAGTTTGGATGTAAGGAAAATCAGGCTACACCATAGAGAAATGTTAGAGTACAAATCTAACCTAAGTTACCTAACCACTGCTCCAAATATTTATAATTATCAAGCTCTTACAATTGATCAATCTTTAAATCATTACTTTTTGCTTAATTTAAAATATATAATTACTACGTAAGTAGCATAAACATTATTTTGGATTGATAAAATTTTGACCTATTAGCAAGCTAATCACATCTGAATTTTGAATATTTGATATTGAAGTTGTTTTTAATTGCATTTGAATTTGAGTCATTGATATTTTGAATAGAAGTGATTTTTGTTGGGCCACATGAAAGACTAATGCATGATAATAATCATCACATAGACCCTAGCCGTCAAAAGAAGAAGAAGCAACTAGTATATACTTTTTTTTTCCTCTCTCTCTTCTCTCATTCTCAAACCCTAGCCGTCACCCATTTCTTCTTTTTAGAGGGGTGATTTAGGGTCAATTTTGACCCAAAAATCGCCCTTCGAATTGTTTTTTCCTTCTATCCTAATTGAATAAATGATTTCACATATTTTCTGTTTTCTTTCGTTTGTTTTTTTGATTTCCCGTCTTAATGCGGTGTTTATTTGATTCAGGTTGAAAGATTAGCTTTGAACAAGTGTAGATCCGATCAATGACAATGATTTTGACGTCGTCAACGTTGCAGATCCGGAGACATAAATATAGTCATGTTAGTCATATTTGTAGGCACAGGTATTTTTCCGTTTCATGCTATTAACATGGATGCTGTGAGGTTGTTCACAGATTCATCCTTTTTGTTTTTAGCGAATTTGAATTTGTATTGTATCGATGTACTCTATCAATTTGAATGAATGAATATCGTTTATTTTTGTCAAAAAAAATAAAAAATAATCATCACATAGACCCAAGAACAATCATACATTTGGGCAACAAATCTCCATAAAAAAAACTTTAAACTTTAAATATATAGGTTTCATCACATAGATGTGGTTGAACACTTATATTTCTATCAAATGTAAAACTTTTTATTCACAAACATTTGATACTCCAACAATCTCGTCCTATTTGCGATATCAATACAAAATAAAGAAAACAAGGTAAAATGTTATGATATCTATGCTTAATAGAGAGTGCTACATGATATATCATATAACTACTATAAACTACATGACGACAAGCTGAACATATACTATGCAAAGAAATGCTTATGACCTGGTCTATGCTATTCACATTCTGCACTAGATATATTATACACAAGAGACGCAGAGAAAGGTGATTTGTCAGAAGGATATATATCTTCTAAAGAAAATAACTTAGGAGTATGCAGGTGGGAATGGGAATGGAAATGGAAATGGAAAAAAGATGCAGCATGAAAAATAAGATTATTTTCTGCATAATACTGCTATAATATATATGATTTGTCGTATATATACAGTGTACCCCTCACCGTCAAAGGTACAAAATCCAGAAAACATATAATTAATAAGGCAATCTCTTGAATTTTATACCAACAGAAAAGTGTGGATTTGAAACATTTTCTGTATATAATAACCAAATTTGCAGGAATCGTACAATACTTCAACAACTATCTGATTCTTACTCTCTCGAGGCTACTAATCTACCTGTATTCTAAAGTAGTAATCATTCTCTCTATATCCCTAGACCCTAGCCCTCTTTTTCTCAAGGTTATAGTATAATTTATTATCAGTTACTTTTGCTGTGATTTTTCAGTCAGTTTCATGAGAGATAATTAATTAGTTACTATAACTATCTGCAGCTATATAGTTTATCTTAAATTTATTGGCTGTGTATGAACCGATATGCATTTGCTTTATTTATACCTCTGGTGGTTTTGCAAGCTTCTACTATATGTTTCATGTGTACTAAACATTATCTTAACAACTGAGAGTACAACATTTCACTGTTTGGTGCATGACACACATTTCCTAATCATTTGTTCTGAGCTGAATATATCTCTCCTGGTATGTTATTTTTGTCCTCGATTAATTGTCCATTTGTCAACATTTCAATTTTTTTTGTTAGTCATTATCAGCCTTGATTGCAAAAGACTTGCATTGTTTCATTCTTTTTTTGCATGATAATATTCCATCTTTTTTATATTTTGCCTAAACTAAGCATGTTTTTATTGTTGTATATCCAAATCCAAAATAAATAACCACAGAAAAAACAAAAATCTTTATGCATATCTCTTTTGCTACCAAGCAAATTTCAAGTTGATCGATTTTTTATATTAAGGGTGAGGAAGATTCAGAAACATTGGGAAAAAAATTGGTGGAATTCAGCAAAACCAATTTTTTTTTTCATGGTAGATTTGTTTTACTTTGCCATCTACCGGTCATATCATAACATGTCTTTATTTGTTATACATTATAGTTCATTATTCTCAAATGGTACTCGAGTGCTGGGAAAGTTTGTTGCTCTTCAAATTCAATTGGATTGCATCTTCTTGGTAAGGCCCTCCTCTGATCTTTATAGATTTGCTCTTTTCTAGTTAGTCTAAATTAAATACTGTCTATTTCTAGGCTTTTTTTAAAAAATAAAATAAAATTATAAGACAAATATTCAAGTAATAGAGATCTAGTTAGTCTAAATTAAATACTGTCTATTTCTAGGCTTTTTTTAAAAAATAAAATAAAATTATAAGACAAATATTCAAGTAATAGAGAACGCAGCAACTTATGCTTAAGGACCCTAAAAAAAAAAAACTTATGCTTAAGGACTGCCAAAAACAAGGAGTATGACTTTGTCCCATTTACCTTAATATGTCATCTATTTATTGTCCATTTATGAGAGAGATAAACATGAGGGAGAAATTAATGAATACATTGTCCACTTATTAAAATAAGTCTCATTAATCTCCCACTTGTGTGTATCTCTATCATAAATAGACAATAAATATAGAGTAGATAAATAGAGCAAACGTGAACTCTAAAAATAAGTAGTCATAACATCAATGTCTTGTTTGTAGAAGTGATTTTTGTTTTCGTAGAAGTGATTTTTTTTGTGTAAGATCTATGATTATTCTTACACTTACTACAAGTGAATGGTGAAACATGCTATATGTTTGAGCCGATGGTGGTTGAGATGGCGTTGGTGTGTTTCGTGCTTGGTTTGTTGGTTGTTCGATTTTTGTTGCTCTACACGGTAGATTGTGCTTATATTTATCTCTAGTTCTTGTTGGTTTGGGGTTTGTATCGTAGGTGGAAGTCCTATTGGTGTTTTTGTTTTCCATTCTTTCTCCTTGTTGTAACTTGTTACTTTATCTTTCACTTTCTCTTATTTTTCTTCGGTGTATGCTCTCGACTACTCCTTATACCATTTTGGTTTTAATTTATTTTTTCTAAAAAATATTAAATCAAAAAATAATTTTTTTTTGCTATTGAATAAAAGATTGAAAACAGAAGTAATCAACTGAAAAACTAGCCTGAATTAAAATAGCCCCACCAAGGACCACCACACAAACTTCAGCTTAATAAAGGGGAAACAAATTTCAAATGCAAGGAAATGCTAGATTCTAAACACTATATATACAAACTGCACAGCTAATATAAAAAATTCAAAACCAAAAGGAGTGCAAGGAAATCAGTCAAAGCAATGTTTCTCAAAATCCAAGGTGACATTGGCAAGGTCTATTTGCAACTTTTGCAAAATACCTCGCAATCTAAAGATATTAAATATCAATGACAAATATCTTCCAGCTCTCAAATGTTTTCTTTGAAAAGGATACATGGATAAGGCCTAGGAGCAGAACTGAAAATCTTCTTCTGTAATTCTCAGAGGAAAATAGTGGCGCATGGTCTATATGTGCATGTTGAATCGTGTGATGGATGGAGTCTAACATATAGAGACACATTGAGCTATGAACAACAACATGGTTAACACCAAATATTTACACAAAACCTTAAAGTATTAGATATATAAGTCCCTTGTTTTTATATATTGTTCAACATTCAAATTTTGATAAGATTGGAAAACACTCCGATACTGTGTCTTTTTTATTATTGGTCTGTAACTCTGGTGTATTGTTTGATTAGATTGGATAATTTATATGATTATCTAATTTTTTTTTTATGGTGGGTGTAGTGCCACTTGTATTGGGTCCCAAAATTATGGGACGAGAATCTGCTGCTGTAATAAACCACGCAGTTTCACACTATTTTGATTTATGACAATTGGATCTTGATTGGCATGACACTATTGTAATTTTATCAAACCATCCAATAGCTGAAATGAAAACTGTGTTATACTTTACAACACCAAATCCATATCCAAAATTATGGGGTAGTAGTACTACTTGTACCTTTTGCCATTATCCTTTTCAACAAATTTTGTCATTAGAAAAAAAACAATGTTAGTCTATGTTTTTTATGAAGACCAATACTTAGATATGTTTTGTTAAGATTAAAGAAGAAATATGTTGATAATGGATATAAGTACAATTACTAAACCCAACCAACGAGAATAGTACAGGTAGTATTAAATCCACAAGCAAAAAATAATACCTTACATATGCGAAACTTCCTAATTACACATACAATCCAAATGATTCACAAACCACTCATAAAAAATACAAGGAGCTCCCGTCTTTCTAGCCAATGACCATTACCGATACGTAGATATGAAGATGAATGCACTCCACTAACTAAATTTCTTGTTTTGAAATGAACATTGAAAAAACACATTTATCGGCCAAATCTTCAAGAATTTGTAATATGTATGTTGTAGTATTTTGTATTGTATAATACAAATGATACAAAATCTTATTGTTAGGGTTTCTATCGTTAGTCTATTGGGCCTATATATATAACCCTGAAGAATTAGTCACTTTATCCCGTGAGTGGAAAATGAGTAGTCACTTTAGTCTCTGAATGTAGAGAAATTGCAAAACAGTCCCTGAATGTAGACTATGTTGGTCAATTTCAGGGACTAAAGTGACTAATGGAGTCTACATTCAGGGACTATAAATTGACTAATGAAGTCTGCATTCAGGGACTAAATTGACTAACAGAGCATACATTCCGGGACTATTTTGCAATTTATGTGCATTCAGGGATTAAAGTGACGACTCATTTCCTATTCAGGGACTAAAGTGACTAATCTCCCATATAACCCCTCACTTCATCCCAAAAAAAAAAGAAATTAAGAGTATTTTGGTCAATTTATATGGGAATGAGCAATTTTGTTTGTGAGAAGAGCAAATTTCGATTCATTTTGAATTGAGGCAGGCCTATCATCTCATTACACCTCGTGGGCCATATACATATGCATTCTTATCACAAAATATCTAACACCCATAACCACTGTTTTAAAACTCGGCTCGGACCGGCCGGTCGGACCGTGAACCGGTGGGTAGGCCGGTTCGAGCCAACATTTGGATCGGTCATGCAGTTGACTCGGTCGGAACCGGTCAAAATCGGTAAAAACCGGTGACTCGGCCGAGTTTTTGGTCTGACCGGTTCTCTATTTTTTTTTTTTGCTTTTAGCTTTACAAAAACGACGTCGTTTTGGATTTTTCAATTAAAAAAAAGAAAAAACTGGAATTAGA
>Ga0228710_1011677_pt1 | contig 11227 bp, 4 predicted proteins | sample MedpolnodulmetaG_FD_177995 | JGI IMG/M metagenome (GOLD analysis project Ga0228710, IMG submission 177995) | Root nodule microbial communities from Medicago polymorpha collected in Santa Monica, California, United States - pink nodules | ecosystem: Host-associated > Plants > Roots > Nodule... | reverse complement strand
AAAACACCATTTCCCCCCCCCCCCCCCCCTCTTGTGGTTTTTCTCACCTTCAATCTCGTCTTTTATTTTTTAGTGCTTTGATAAAAAATAAAAAAAGATTATTGCATCAACTTGTGAATAAATTGATGGTTAACTTTATTATTTTTTTACAAATATTAATTAGTATGTTAATTGATGGTTTAAATTATTGCCTCACAATGCAAATGATAACTCATAGACAAGAGAACTAAGTTAGTCATTTTGATTCTCAAATATTTTTTTAATCATTTTAATGCTTTATATTTTTTCGTTAGTCAATTTAGACCATAAAATTATAAATAAAAGAGACACTTAGGGATGTATTGGCAATTACAAACTATTATTCCTAGTTTATACGTTTAGCACAATAAAAAGAGCAGATAGACGCTAGTTTAAGATGATAAAATACATTGATAGTTAATATGAGTATTTGGGTAAAATAGTCATAATCTTTTATTTCATTTATTACATCATTTTTTAATCTTTGTGAAATTGTCAAACAAATATTATGGGACATATAAAGTAATAATTATTTCCACCTCATTTTTATGTGTGTTTGATAATACATACATACATCATATACTTATTTTGTTTGCAAATAAGGATTTTTTGAAGCAGACTGAACTTGCGGCTCTGGTTACTATTTCACCATATGCACAGACACGGATTTCTACCTCTTCTCAGATTGTCACAACACCTCACAAGTCCTTTGCGGTGGAGTTAGGGGGCAATAGGTCATCTCCCTCAGATGAGGCTCCTTTTCTGGTTCCTTGCATCAAGGGTGATGCTCTTTGTATTCGAATTGGACAAGAAGAATATTCTAAAGGATTGGCTGAATGTCAGAATGCCCTTCGGGGAAGACTGACTTTGAATAAAGGTGACTAACTTTACACGGCGAGAGATTTAGTTGCTAAGTTAGGCAAGTTATGGAGGATTATTAACAAATGGAAAATGGTTTCACTTGGCAGAGGCTATTATGATTTCCTTTTTGAATAGGTTGATGACTTACGCAGAGTTTAGGCGGCTGGTAACATTTCTCTTAATCCGAGTCTCCTTCATCTTTCTTAATGGACGAAGGGCATTAATCACTATTCTCAGAAGTAGACTCATGCCTCCATTTGGATCAGATTGGTTGAACTGCCACAAGAGTATTGGCAGCAACGAACTTTGAAGGAAATTGTGAGTGTCGTTGGTACTCCGATGGACATAGATGCCCTGACACAAAATAGGACTTTCAGACACTATGCGAGAATTTTGGTGGACATTGACTTATCTAAAAGAACCTATTATGAAAGGAGACCGCCCTTTTTGCCATCACTGTTATGTCATTGGACATAATGTTTTGACTTGCCAGTGGCTGCGCCCGGAGGCAACTAAGGTGACTAACCATGGGAAAAAACCTATGGCGGCTGAACCACTTACTAAGAAAGCTCCTCCTCGGCAACATTGTAGTGATAGAGGTGCTTCTACTTCACGTATCTTGCAATATGTTGTTGTTGCAGCCCCTTCAACTTTAGCTACTATCATAGATACACAAGAACGATCTACAACTTAAAACATTGCTCCTCCTAAGGATATTTCGCATAGCTCTTTTAGCTTTGCTTTAAAAAATGTTTCAGATGCAATTCCTCAGTGCGTGCTACCTGAGTCAGTTATCCCTGTTTTGGAATTGTTTACCGATGTTTTGCACGATGACGTGCACCTCCTTGAAGTGGAGATAACGCAGCAGGAATCTTGGGACGATAGTGTTCCAATGCTTCATGTTGTTGTTGCACCGCTTTTGACTTATGTAAAGCATGTTGACGTGCATGAGAATTTTGATGGCGCTACCTTGGATTCTGTTAGGGAGGTGAGCTCTTCGCCTGTTCTGAACATTGGAATGAACGAGGAAGTCACTGCCTCTTCTAAAGACATTCCCTCAGCCACAACTGTGCATTCACACCAAATTGCGGTGCACACAGTCCTTATAGCTCCGGTTGATGGTTCAGTCACTCCAGCCTATGCCACTAATTCGGTTCCAGACCCTGTCCCAGCAGTCCCTGCCTTTGTTGCAGACTTCGTTCCCGTAGACAGCAACATTGGCACGCAAATTCTGCTGACAGATAATGCGGTTTCAGCAGCTGCGGCCATTGTGTCTAGATCGGCTCCCATTGCAAGTTCATTGGTCACGCATGAAGTTGGTATTGTGCAGCACAATAATCTAAGGATTCAACATGATATGGAGATTTGGCAGCGAATCAAAGACTATATGACAAGAGGATCACTGAAGCTCCTTTCACTCATGTCTTGTAAAAAAAAAGCAAAAAACCGAATTAAAGAAACAACAACTTTACTAAGAAGCCTCTGTATAGAACCCGTTCCATGGGAGAGCCCTCACCATCTGCCAAATTCTTTATTTCTATTAGAATATTAGAGGGCCCTTGGTTGTTCATGGGGACTTTTAATTTGAAGGCAATTGTTGCGCTGGCAAGTTGGCTAATATATGGGACATGCACTACAAGGTTCAGTTTGGTTGACGGCTTTACCTCTGGGATTGAACTTTGATTTCTTTCGGGACAGATGTGGTCCGCCTAATTACAGATACCCCTAGTCTGTTGTTTTCTTTTCCTTTTTCTTTCTTGTTTTGAGGGTTTTGGTCTAGTCCCCCCCTCTTTGTATATATTTTCCCCCCTTTTCTTAATAATATTTTGAGTTTGGCGGCATAGGATGGAGGTTAATCAAGGTGTCAACCTAGTTGGGATGTCGATGCTACCTCTTGATGTTTGTTCTTTCTCCTGGCTTATCCAAAAAAAAAAAATACTTATTTTTTTCTATGATGAGTGACCTTCATTTGATCATTTCACAATTAACAAAAATGATATAAATAAAATAGATCTAATCATACGGCCCTAAAAAAAATTCTATAATACTACTTTTACTAAATTACTTTTTTTCTGAAAAATTATGAAATTACTCTTATCAAATACTAGTATTATTTTCATTCACCACTATCATACATGTACTATTGGTAACAAGTAATAAATAAGTATTTATAAATGAAAGAAATAATTTCTAACTTTTTAATAAATAACATATAATTTTTTTTAAAGATTCTGGAGTTTAATTTTCAAAATAAAAATAATTAAATTTAGAAAAAACAAATTTGAAATATAAAAAAAGTCAGAAAAAAATAGTTTTAAAATTTTTTCTACAAAAAAAATATATTATGGAAAATCTGAAATTAAAATTTTAGAAAAAAAAATCATTTTTTTTACGAAATTTTGGAAATTAAGAAGTTAATTTTTTATTTTTCAATATATATTCATTTATATTAATTTAAGAATAAAAAATCTGAAAATTAATTTTCGAAAATAAAAAATTAGAAAAAAAATTCATTTTTTATTTTACAAAAATTCAGGAAAAATATTTTTAATTTTTCAATTCTAAAAAAATATGATATAACTTTTAATTTTCAAAGAATTTTTTCTAGAATTCTTGATGGGTAGAAAATATTTTATAAAAAGAGTTTTTACGAAAAAAACATGACCTTTTTTATTTTGAAAATTAAATTCCATAATTTTTAGTAATCTTCTCAATTTTAAAAAAGATCCAAAAAAGTTTTAATTTCGAAAATAACTGAATGTTTTTTCTGATTTAAGAAAAAAATTCTAAATAAAAAATCTGAATATTGTTATGAATTTTAGAAAGAAAAAAAAAATCGATTTTATAAATTTTTTGAAAAAAAAACTGTATATATTTCTGATTTTATCTAATTTTTAATATTTCGAAAAAAAATGTAAAAGTTTTTTCTGATATTTTTAAATTAAGAAAAAAATCTTTATTTTTTTTGATTTTTAAATTTTTTGGAAAAAAAATCTGAATATTTTTCTAATTTTTAAAATTTTCAAAAAAAAAATCTTAGTGTTTTTATCAAAAAATATAAAATTTGGAAATAAAAAATTCCAGAATAAATAAAAAATAGGCACAAATGCCACGTGTACCCTTAAATAAATAAAAAATATTCCTGAATTTTTTTATTTTCAATTTTTAAAATTGTTTTTATTTTTAAATTAATATAAATAAATTTATATTATTTTTTAAAAAAGAATAGGCACAAATGCCACGTGTACCCTTAAATAAATAAAAAAATAAAATTAACTATACAGTTAGCATGCCACACAGTGTACCACGACAGCAAATATGCACAGTCATATGGGGGAGGGGTGTTTTCCGGAAGAAAAAAAGTTTTACAAGGATGCAAATCAAACCGAAAATTTTATAAGGGTGAAAACCGGAAATGACCTATATTACAGGGGTGAAAAGCATTATTAAACCTTTATTTTTTATCTGTGTTATTTGATTATTAAAATTTGTTCTTAGGCTTGGGTACACTATAAATTTGTTCTTAGACTTGGGTACACTATAAATTTGTCCTGAATGTATTTCATCCCATTTAACAACATGCAAAATTTTAGACTATCATGCTTAGAAGCTGACTTTCGATTTGTAACATGTATTTTGCAGAATGCAAGACTTTTAAAGGTTATGAAAATCCGCTGTAGAAGTAATTGGCATACAATGGAGAGTCCCCAATTTTTAGACGATTTATCCTCACGTCCAAGGATCTCTCCGGCATGTAACCTGTCATTTATATGAATGTTTCTAGTTCCTAGATGACACCTGCTGTTTTTGTTACTCTCTATATATGCTGCAAGCAGAATTGGATGGTACTGATATTTAACAGAAATTGTTGACTCTAACTAAAATGTTGACCTCCAATTAGTGGTTATATGCAGTGTGGGTGAGTGACGGCAATGTTATGGTTTTTTGCTTGTGGCATTGCAGGGCTCCGGGTTAGGTTAGGGCCTCTCCTTGGCTTTCTTACCTTACTTTTAATAGAGATGGAGACCTTAGAATCAATTCCCTGCCTATCTTTGTTCATTTCTTGTTTTTTATCAAATTTTCCTTGCGTTGGTTTCTCCAGGACAGGGAGAGAGAGGTAGACAATACAATCATATCATAGATCAAGATGGCAAGCTAGTAAACTGGTTAAGCATTCTAGTACATATAGGTTCCTATTTTGTTTAGCATCTTATTTGTTGTGTTATTCTGCGTTATCCCTGCAACTGATGTTATGTCTGATAATATATTGGTTTAGTTATCTGAGAAATAACTTCCAATTTCATTCCACTAGTTTATATATTAGTGATTACAAATTACAATGTGTCACTGCCTCCATAATCATGTGTCATTGCCTCCACTAAAACTCCTTGTTACTAAACATTTTTTGTATTTTAGTACATATAGGTTCAGTTCGGATTTTTGTTGTTATTTGAACCATTATTTCTTTTGTTCTCGTTGCCAAATGAGTCAAAGATTGTGAACTGGAAATACATAGTAATAAAAGATTTCTTGGTTTTTTTTGGCTAGGAGCAACTTAGTCAAAGATTGTACATTAATTTGTTACTCTTGTTTGTTTAATACTATTCCATTCAAATTAAAATCGTAAAGGAAAATATGTTTTAAAGTTTTCTTGAAAGATGAAATTCTTAAGTGAAATATCATACAATTTTCTATACCTGACATGCTCCCTAACACAAGAGCCCTTCAAGCTTGGATGTACAGGCATCGCAGGTGTCAACTTTACCTTTGCTGAAATATAAACTTTTTTCAGAAGTATGGCGATGTCAATTAGCTTAACTAGGGATCAAGAGCACAACTTTTTTAGTCACCATTTCTTCTAATTACAGTTGATTTTCAGCTCTTCATAAAATTGTCCAGGGCATTGTGTATATCTTCATTATTTTGTTGCTTCGTTTAATCTTTAACATATTTCAGTTTTGTGCTTTCAGTTACTAGTGTTTAATGAATGATTATGTTTCATGCATGCCTCAAGTGAGATTTATCTTTTATTTTAACTGACCATTGGAAATAGTTTGTGTTTGATTATGAAGCTTGTTTAGCCATAATCAATTTATCACTGCAAAACCATCACCTAAGTAAATTATGATACACCAAGTTTCTCACAGATTTTTCAATATTCTGAAATAAAAATAAATGTATGAACTATATATAAATTTGGAAGCTTCAAATTAATGTATTTTTGTCATGTTTTGTATCATTAATAAACTTGATGTTTCTTGCCCTAATTTTATTTTGTTGTTGTTTACATCTTGCAGGTATAAGCCTAAATCGAAAGAACCAAACTGATATGAAGAAGATTAAATAGAAATATTGCAGCAAGAAGTTTAAATGGTAGAGGTGAAACATTTCTTCTTCCCCTATATTATATCAAAGTTGAAAGGATTTTATTGTTTTCGTTCTTGTTCTTGTAGCTTGTATCCAATCTGTTTCTTTGTAGTAGGTTCCCTTCTCTGAGGATGTGTGCATGAATATTTGGTTTTGTGTTGCTTAATTATGTTTTAATCATAACAAGCACCACTCGGTGCTCAACACAATTAATAGCATGTTTGGATATACGTTTGCAGTGCCTTTTTAGCGTCCCAAGGCGTTCTAGACGTGATAATAAAGAAGCTTTAATTTGTAGAGTTTGGGAAAACGTACGTTTGGTGGTATCCCACCGTGGAAACAAACACAAGCTAAGTGATTATTCCTGAAGTTCTTCTTGATTGAGTGATATTTTGACTTTGACAATCAATTTGCCTGAGATCTTTTAATCCATCTATGTGGATACTTTATAAGTAATGTATCGAAATTTTGTTTGAGATAATGGAGGCAGCATGGTTTGAATTTATCTCAACTACTGTAAAAAGATATTTAAATTAGTAGTGTTTATATTTGTGGTTTGTAGCGAAGAACTTGAGATTGATTTAATTGTTCTGTCATCTCCATTTAATCTTTCCTTCACTCACATCTGTCACGTTTTCTTTTTTAGACCCCCCTTTGTGATATTTCTCTTATTTGGTGTAGAACTTAAACCCAAAGCATGTTTTTATCATTATTTGAATATATTTTATAATTTATATATTTATGATGCAAAAATTAATTTATGTCATGTATGTAGTCCCTGCAGCTTGAGAAACAATTGTGACAATGCATATCTTCTTATGACAAAGCACAAACTATTGATATCATGCGATTGTCATTGACATTTTAGTTTGTTCATATTAATGGATCAATCATCTATAAGCCACTTCTATAGATGAAGTATGTCAGCAGTGGTTCGTAAATTGCAATGCAGTGACGAAGTTACGCTTGTTAGCTAGAATGGTGAAGGTACCAAGCAAAAAGTCAGCCACTGATGATTCTCAATTCTCCACATCCTTGATTCTGCTTCACTATAGACCCTCAATCTTCATATGTATGTTCTTTCCTGCCATTATCTTCAACAAAACTAGTTCTCTGTCGATTTTATTAAACGCATAACCCACCATTTGTTTTTTGGCCAAGAAAGCTTTGAGTTCCGACAACTCTACTCTCATCTTTTTCTATTTTGTGTGTATATATTTACTACAAATATATATATATATATATATATATATATATATATATATATATGTTATTTATGATGTTGGTTTCTTCTTTGTCCTTGGAGAAGTTGAAAGCTTGTGGATGTCTGCACTCTGTAGAACTGAAGAGATAAAATCAATGAGAAGATAGGTACATTGAAAGAGCTCATACCCGATACAATAATTAAGGCATGTGAATACTAGTGTTCCAAGTTTCTTCAATATTATTTAATTTTTCTGACAATAAAGACCTTGTTCAAATTTATTTGCTTTAACTAATTATATAAATATTTCGCCATTTATGTTTAAAGATGCACAAATCTTCAATGCTTGATGTTTGCTCCGAGAGCAGTCCCAGCAATTTATGGAGACTTTTTCACAGGTTTATTCACATCTACCTCCACGTTCAGATCCGCCTCATCTTTCATGTTAGGATCCACCTCCTTGTCCACCTACTAGATATTTATTATGTGGTTTTGAAACTTTGGCTGTAACTTTTAGTTTCAAGTACAATGCCAATAATTCTTTCCAAAAAAAAAGTACAATGCCAATAATATGTTAGTTGTGATTTATATGTATTTTGGTGCAGAATTAGTGTGATCCTTGTACAGAATTACCACAGATTTGTTCCCTCGGAATTTTGTGACGGATTCTTCCATTCCTACACTGATTAGTGACAGAAATTGTGGTTTAAAATTTGCTTTCACCTATAATTTAGTGACGGATTGGATTTCTTTCTAACAGAAATGTAGATCCTTCGCTAATTATTCACGAGCCCCATTTTTATTATGAATATACAACTTGTCACAAAATCCATAAAAAAATATTGTTGGCGATAGAATTTTTGACATTTTTGCGTCGGATTGCTACCGTCACTAAAAGCGAGTTTTTTAGTAGACATTGAACTTAGATGTTTCTTGAGGTTGTTTCATGGCTGAGTTTATATCTGATCTCTTATCTAGTATTAAGTCCCATTAACACATTTGAAGGCATGTTTTAATTTCTAATTTTTCAAAGCAATGGAGCAATTGTTAATGAAAATTCTGTTTCACTTTAGTGTTTTGCCTTGGAATAAGATACTTAATGGAAATAATGACGAATACAACATACTATAATGGCTTACAGCTCTCACTACAACATATTTAATATTTAGTAACTTTTGAAAACCTTACTATTTGAATTTGGTTAGATAACATTTAGCAGATTCCAAATCTTCACTTTGTGACAACATTTATGCTGGAAACGGTCTATTAAATTCTACAGAAATTCATTTATCAATGACTTGAATATTATAATATATTACAAGATGATAAGGGAGTAGGATGCAAACAAAATCTACAAATCTGATGTTTATCAATATCAGATTTTTTGCGATATAGAACAAGTCAAATATTTATAAAAAAAAAAACACACAACAACCCTATAAAAAACACCAACTCCCTCGGAAGAACCAAGTCCCACTCTAACCACCTGAAAATCCTATACCAAACCCTTGAAGCAACCCTACAAGTATAAAAAAAAAAAAAAAGATGACTAGCAGATTTCGGCTACACACCACACAAGTGATGACAAGTCATTTTAGGTTATTCTTAGCATATTTTTCAGTCATTTTCAGTAGGTTTTACCAGCAAAACAGATGAGTATTAGAACAATTGCCTATGATTTTGGTACATTTGTAATATTTTCTATATTTGAGTATGTAATTCTGTTCTTCCCGAAACATAGCAATTTTAGGATGTTTTTGATGTAATTCACGAAGAAATCATGCAAATCGGCAAAGCAAGACATTCGAAGATTTATGTGGTCCTTGGGAAGATGAAGAATGAAGATTCAAAAGGTCTCATAAGACTTTACAAATGGAGAAATTTTGTTCCCAAGTTTCAAGACAACTTACGTAGAAACAAAGACCTAAAAAGGCGAAGAAAACGGACATTTTCAGCACAAAACGCACTCAAAAGCGCTTAGGCGTACATAATAGGGCCCCCAGAGGTAGCATAAAAATGCCCATACGCATGGAACTAGGCGTCAAGGGCCTGACATGCAAGGCACAAGTCACTGTTTTTTGAAGAAAGCCTACGAGTCTAGCCCAAGTTCAGGTGGAAACTTTCCCTATAAATATCGTCTTCCTCAGTCATAATTTCTCGTTCAGAACTGGAGCAGTTCAAGAGGAAGGCGAATTCTAGGAGCTTTCAGGAGGAGTTTCTCTTAGTTTTTAGTTATCATGGGTGACTAAATCTTTTTAGGCTAGGATTCTAAGATGAACCTCTATTTTAATTTTTGGATAATTATTTAATTTATAGTCATTTATTCAGTTATTTTTTGTTTGCTATTTAGTTTTACTGCAGTGCGTAAGATTTGTCTCCTATAGAGCACAACCCTAGTTTAGGCACTTAGGTAGTGACAAAGCCTAATATTGATGTTTATATCTTGATATTTATATTTGTTTATCTAGGAAGTAATTAGTTATTAACTAGCAAAAGATATTGAAGGCGAGTTGACCCTAATAGTAAGTATTTAGGAGGTAACATTACTAAAATTGAGTAAAATCTGTTGAACCTAGGGTGTAACTAGTTAGTAATTAAGGAAACAAGTGACTTCATAACTTAAATCAACCCAGTAACTCCATTCTCTGTTGGAACAAAATGTGTTTAACATACATTACACTTAGAGTTTTGATGATAACAACGTATTAAAAATTGTCAATTGGATATGCTAATATTTGTTCAAGTGTACAGGATCATAGACAAAGTTTTTGATATATTATAAGGTTCTGAAAGAACAAAAGAGAGCAAAAGAATCAACAAGATTAAAGCTTGAAGCATCTGAAGAAAAGTGCTCTTGAAGATAAGTACTCCTGAAGTGATGACGTCATCAGAAGCAAGTTCGTCAGAAGCATCTCATCAGAAGCAAGATCACCAGAAGCTGAAGTTCATCAAGAGATGAGAGACTTAAAGCTTCAAAGGTTGGGTACTGGATTTAATCTCGTCCAGCATTGCAGAAGACTGAAAGAGTGTAACAACGGCCCTTGTGTCTCTGTTGACAAAGGATAATTGTACGAACTGTACAACCACTTCCTCCACTACTTTGTTCGTGTCTCTGCAACAAGACAAGAATAACAGTTATGCCTGCAGTAATGTTTCTTCAAACTAGGAATGCATTTGAAATTGATCCTTCATAGGACAATAACCATATCAGGCAAAAGATCATTGGTGATTTTGATCAAGTTTCAAATGACTCTTTAATGTGCTGACAATTTTCCAACGTATCTTTCACACCTCCATATAAAGGAGTGAAGACCTGCTAGTTGGATATGCAGACAAACACAAAAACAAGACTCATACAACAATTCACAAAGTGTCAAACTCTATTATTGTTCTGCATCTAAAGTCACTTAGAATTTCTAATCAAAGTTCATATCTTAGAAATTCTAGAGTCTTAAGAGTCTGTATCTGATTTGTATTGTGAACACCACTGATTGTATATCAAGTGTTCAAACTCAAACAAACTTCTTTGTAATTCTGTTTGATTAGAAGTCTCTTGCTTGTGTGCTTGAGCAATAGAAGTCTCTTGCAGTTGTGCTTGAGCATTGGAAGTCTCTTGACTGTGTTCAGGAGCATAGGAAATCTCTTGCAGTTGTGCTTGAGTAATTTGAAGTCTCGTGCTAGTTGTAGCATTGAGCAGTTGTAATTTGATATTACATTTTTAGTGAACTCTCCTTGGAAGTGCAAGGGGGACATGACTACTTCCGGTTTGTGGAAGGA
>Ga0228710_1011674_pt1 | contig 11233 bp, 4 predicted proteins | sample MedpolnodulmetaG_FD_177995 | JGI IMG/M metagenome (GOLD analysis project Ga0228710, IMG submission 177995) | Root nodule microbial communities from Medicago polymorpha collected in Santa Monica, California, United States - pink nodules | ecosystem: Host-associated > Plants > Roots > Nodule... | reverse complement strand
TATATATTTCTGAGGATGACCAAGTGCTGATGTATTTTCGGAAGATGAGGAAATTTAGTTTGGCTGTCTATGATTCCATCCATGATACTTTCAAGATTCCTGCAATTCGAAACAATATCCATGATCTCGTACCAGAAGCCTACCTTCCAGAAATCTACGTTGAAAGTTTGATATCACCTTTTTCTTAGTATTAGAATGTACATGTTGTGCTATGTGAACTTATGATCTTGTTATTTATTTTATGCTGGTTCTGGTTACCAATGACTTCACGGGTTACTGTTGATTTATGGTGTATGAAATATGCGGCTTGAGAAACTGCTACGTTATTTCCATTTTCTTATTAGTTACAATTTTGTTGCATTACATTTTATATAGTTAACAATGAGTTTAAATTAATCTTCCATCCTAGATTATAAATTTCTCTTAATAACTCTAATGTTCTCAATTTTCTTTTTCTATATTATTGGTTGGATTCTGAATCTGCTGCAGTGCCTGGGTCACAATTAACAGTTGTTATGCAGCCATTGACTTCAAACACGCTTAATTCAATATCAGATAGATATGAAATATTTAAAGGTGGATGTGACAAAAAATTAAGACCTTACAGACTGCAGTTATTAATTCTCTAGGTTTCGAAAGACCCTGTTCTGGTAGTTTCCTACTAATTGTTTGTACTTTGTACCTTGCAGTTTTTACTAGTTTTCTCATTTACATGTGATGTGTGACTAATTTCAGAATATAGTTTTACCTTGCCAATATTTTTTTTTCATTGGGATTCATTACATTTGCATCCAGTTTTACAAATTATGATAAACTATTAAATTTAGCTCCTCTCTCTTCAATAAGACCTTAAGAGTGCCAAGCCGAGCCTACTGTCAGTCTTGGTTTGGTTTTGTCATCCAATACTCTTCCTCTGTCGGTCTGATGTGGTGCTTTACAAATCTGCATCCTTGTCTATTTTTGTAAAGATTATTGGACAAGTTAATTAGTCGAGTTTTTGCTCTGCTACGTGTTTTATGTCGGTTTTCGTTTCCATGACAGCTTGTTTTTTAGTATCAATCAATAATAGATTTTGTATTTGTTTCAGTTGGGGTTGGGGGTATTAGTTTTGCTACAGGGTAATGTTTTTGATGCCTTGGGGATTAGTTTCTTAGGCTCTGGACACTTATCACAGTATGGTGGCATGAGTTTTTCCTTGTAACCTGCTATTGCAGGACAATTGTACCTTTTGGTGCCATGGGGATTAGTTTCCTTGTAACACTGTTAATAAAAATATTAAAAACAACAAAAATAAATCAGTTAGAATCCTAAAAATGGTATCTCAGTGGCTCAAATATCATAAGATTCTTATTTGTTCATGAATTTGAATTTAAGATTTATCTTTAATTTAATATATGACTCCAATTAGCCAACCCAAAGTGTAGCTTGATTCCAATTGATACTCTGTCTCTTCTTCTGTACTTTTACATACCACTATGCTTTTTTTATTCCTATTTTGCTGCACTGGTATAACAGTCCCAAACACCGAGCAATATATAAGTAAATTTGCATTCATTACGCCTCTCTTGGACCAATCTTCACACCGTTACCAAAATTTTCAGTGGCATCAATTTATTTCTCAGTGACCATAATTTTTTGACTCGTTTGTTACCGCTCTCGTCATAACCTCCATACAATGTAGAATGATATAGGGGCAGGACCCCACAGATCACTCTGAATTAGTTCTAATGGTGCATGATATATGGTTGTGACATGTGAAGAAAGTAATTTATGATATTTACCAAGACAACATGGTGCATAGAAGTTAGAAATGCCTTTATTTGATAGAAAAAAAAAATAGTATATTAACAATTGGTAAGTACAATCTTTTTGAATTTTTAGCTTGGATGACTAAGTATGGAATGTCAAGTTGCAAATGACATTTTTTTTTCTTCCTAGCATTAGAGGTTATTGATCTTCTACATATAGTTTAAAGGGTCATGCATAACAATGTTATGTCTCCTAGGTTTATAAATATTGTATTCAAAAGGATTAGTTTTGCCATCCAAAAAGGTTTAGCGACGCAGCTTATTGATCGCTTGTCTACCATTCCTCTCATTAAGAGTTTCTATTATCTCATTCTCTTGTTGCTGCAGGAATCATGCTTCTCTAGTTTTATCATAGCATGTTGTATCACTCATGACTTGTTATTACCCATTGAACCTATTTCTTAGGATGTCTAGTCATTTAGGTCGGGCTACCATCACTCGTGATCTTTAGGCATTAGTCTCATCATATTGGATGTGTTTAGGACTTTCTTTCTAGTTATTCCTTTTGTCAAAGGATCAACTAAGTTTTCATCCGTACGTATACGATCTACTTTAACTGTTTTATTAGAGAGTAGCTGGTTCTCTAATTGTTATGTGTTTGTGGCTTAATTATCGTCTCTTACCATTGTAGCAATGATTCTCAATTTTGTAATAGTTGCAGTACTATCACAATGAATTAAAGAGCTGGCAACGGTTTTTTCCACAATGGGATCTCAACTAGCAAGAATCTTATCAACTTGCTTCTTCACTAGTTTTCTCTAGTGCTCCATATCAGATTCATTCCATAGTAGACTGGGTCAATATTATCTATTTCTTATTTTTCCAAGAAACCTCCAGTGATACTCGATGTGTAGCCATTGGTCGTTTAGGAATCATCTGAAAGGTGTTCTTGTTTGCGTCATTGTATCATTCAAGTACATCATGATTCTTCTCATTATGTAATCCTAGAGTCGTAATCTTTTTAAGGCATCTCATGACTCTTTCAATAACATGTCAATGCTTCTCACTTGGTCTATTTGTAAACTTGAACAAGAGTCCCACAACATAGGCAATGTCGGGTCTAATACAATCAGTGGCATACCTAAGGCTACCAATGATGTTGGCATACTTTATTTGTCTAACAACATCTCAAGTGTTCTTGAAGAGTTTCACTTGGATCATAAGGTGTGCTTGCAAGTTTACAGTTAAATTGGGTCTGCATTGTTTAATCATGTGTTAGTATCATGGAAAAAACTAGAGTCTGTATTTTGTTTTGTTATTGGGGAATTCGGATTCTATATTCCGAACATATTTTTAGCATAGTTCAGAGTATATAAGTTGAAAACCCCAGTACTACACAGGAGACAAAGGATGACCTACAACATAGGAGGAGTATAATAACGCAGTTCGATTTATTTAATCTGAAATACCCTGTGACAAAGAAGGATGCAAATTACAGACATGTACCTTCGGATTTCAAAATTGCAGATTATATAATATGAAGGCGTTAGTATAGACATGTTAACGTGGTTGAAATGAAAACACATAGAAATCAAATTAGAAAGGTTTTAGAGTCACATTACCTTTGCATTCGAACAAAAATAGTGTGTATAAAGTCCATTGATGATTGAATTATGCTTAGAAACCAAGGTTTTCTGAAAAGTCTGAGGGGTTTAGAATGGAAGAAGAGAAAGTTGGTGAAGGGAGTGTTTGTTTCTCGAACACAAACTCATGCATATATATGGATACCAAAGTATTATATATTGAAGATGACCAAGTGCTGGTGTATTTTTTCAAGAGGGAGAAATTTAGTTTGGTTGTCTATGATTCCATAAATGATACTTTGGAGATTCCTGAAATTCAAAACAATATCCATGATCTGGTACAAGATGTCTACCTTCCAGAAATATACGTTGAAAGTTTGATATCACCTTTTTCTTAGGATTAGGATGTAGATGTTGTGCTATGCAAACTTATGATCTTGTTATTTATTTTATGCTTTTTCTGGTTACCAATGACTTTACGGGTTATTGTTGATTTATGGTATATGGAATATGCGGCTTAAGAAATTGCTATGTTGTTTTCATTTATTTATTAGTTACGGTTTTGTCATCGCACATTACATTTTATATAGTTAAAGATCATTAAAATCTTCCACCCTAGATTATAAATTTCTCTTAATAACTCTAATGTTCTCGATTTTGTTTTTCTATATCATTGGTTGGACTATGCATTCTCCATCTGCTGTAGTACCTGAGTCACAATTAACAGTTGTTATGCAGACATTAGCCTCAAACAAGCTTTCAATATCAGATAGATATGAAATATTTAAAGGTGGAACAAAAAATTAAGTCCTTGCAGTTATTAATTCTCTAGGTTCCGAAATATCCTGTTCTGGTAGTTTCCTGCTAATGGTTTGTACCTTGCAGTTTTCACTAGTTGTCTCATTTACATGAGATGTGTGACTAATTTCATAATACAGTTTTACCTTGCCAATATATTTTTTTCATCAGGATTTATTACAACTTATGATAAGAGAGCCGAGCCTATTGTGGGTTTGGTTTTGTCATCCGATACTCTTCCTCTGTTGGTCTGCTGCGGTGCTTTGCCAATCTGCATCCTTTGTCTATTTTTGTAAAGATTTTTGGACAAATTAATTAGTGGAGTTTCTGGTCTGCTACTCATTTTATGTCGGTTTTCGTTTTCCATGACAGCTTGTTTTTTAGTATCAATCTATAATAGATTTTGTATTTGTTTCAGTTGGAGGTATTAGTTTGGCTACAGGGTAATGTTTTTGGTGCCTAATTGGCGCCTTGTATTTTAGTATCAATCTGCATGCTAACACCAATGCCTCCCACCAATTCTCTTCAGTTTCTTCCATTCGATCTTGTGGCGGAAATCCTGTGTCGGTTCCCCGTGAAACACCTCATTCAACTCTGTTATGTCTGCAAATCATGGAATTCTCTTATCTCTCATGATTCCGAATTCACCAAGAAGCACCTTAGCTTGTCAACCTCCAACCTCGTCCTAAGCTCTATACACTCATCACGTGAGTTACTTGTATCTGATTCCTCAATCTCCTCTATTTTCAGTACCGCTTCCACTACTAGTTTCACACAGCTCAACCACCTCTATGAATACGGGAGAGTTACCACTTGTGACGGCATGCTCTGTGTTAGGATTGATCAATCCTCTTCTCTTTTGTTTAGCCCTTCCATTATAAATTTAAGATATTGCCTCCAATAAATCGAGAGCAAAAATATTTACAAACGTTCTTCACCCTAGTGTAGTTGAAGAGTTGGGTAGAATGTCACATTTTAGAGAGTTCAGAGGTGAATGAGAATATTGTTGTCACTTGTGAGAGACCAAAAATGAATATAGTTGATAATAATGACTTGCCTTCTTATGGAGAAGAATAATTGCTAGTAGATATCTATCATCCCACGAGTAAAGTTATACATGCATGCATGCATTAATTTAGTTGAACGATGTTTATATTACCTATTTTTATGCATTGTGCATAGAGGCAAGTGATCTTTACTTAGCCCTGAAGTTTGAGTTCTTTGAGAGCTGAGTCATACTTTATACTTATCATTCCTTGATAGGATCTATCCAGTACTTTGATGATCCAATGAACTAGCTACTCAATGTTCTGAAGATGAACATTCTCACACAACTACCTTTACTTGTTAATAAGGAAAGAAGCCATTGTATATTTGAATCTTAACATTTGACTTACTCTCCTTCGGAAAATTGGATAGCTTCGTATTCATTTATTTCAAAAAAGATTAAAAACAAACAAGGTAATCCTGTAGCATTAATCTAAATGAAAATCATATGCCTATAAGGAGATGGTTTATACATGATAATAATAATCTTCATATATATGATATTCACTATATACTTGTTGCCATACTTGCAGGGCGCCTTAATTAAGCGCAGATAAAAAAAACTACTCTGGCCTTCTCTCTTTCCATGTTTGTAATGACACATTTCCTTCCTCTACTGCACAAGTTTCATATGCTCCAAAATTATATTTGTATACCATTAGCCAACCCAAAGTTTAGCCTGACTCCAATTTATACTCTGTCACTTCTTCTGCACTTTTAAATACCACTATGCTTTTTATGCCTATTTGCTGCACAGGTATAACAGTCCCAAACACCGAGTAATATTATAAATAAACGAAGCATTTGATCTTAAGTCTTAACCTTTAATCAATTCCCCACCATACTTTTAATAATTCTCTACCATAGAAAAATAAATCCACTTCTTTATTGCAAAACAGTAAATTTGTTCCTTGATTTCCAAATTCGCCACACACTACGCATCTGTTCAGATTTGCATATATTACGCCTCTGTTGGACCAATATCCACAACATTACTGAAATTTTCAGTGTCACCAATTTATTTCACAGTGACAGAAAATTTTACTCGTTATTTGTTACTGCTTTCCTCATAACCTGCATGCATATATGTTGTCTCCACTGAGTGAATCTCATGCTTTATTTGTAAGGACAAGATGAAAGGTAATTGTGAATATTAGTGAAATTTAAGGTGACATGATGAGATGCACCTTAATCTCGAGACGAAGGAGCAGATAAATTGTAATTAGAAGGATAGCAAGGCATTCCTTGCACCATAGGCATAGGTGATACAGAGCAATTTGGTCAATTTGTCCTTGCTAAAACTTGTTGGATTTCAAAAAGCCGTAACATGATACAGAGCTCAAAGATTTAAAAAAAAATAAAAAAAATTAAAGGTATAGAGCTCAAAGATATCATTATGCTTATCATTAGGTTTATTTAATACTTTTATCAAGTTAGTTCAGACTTCAAAGACAAGGAAATGAGGTTGTTTATGCTCTCGTTATAGTGCCCAAATCCATAGTTAGCTCGTAAGTGGTGATTGATATTCCTAGATGTATTCACCGTCTTACTTTGAATAATATGAACATTTTTTCTTCAAGAAAATTATTTTAATTACGTTTACTATAAATATTTCTTTTTAGGAAAAATTAACAAAAATAATCTAGTAAAAAGAAAATAAATTTTTGTTTAAAATTTAATTATTAAATTCTGTACTTCAAATTCAGAAGGTCTTCAACTATTATCATATCACATCTCTAAATATCGCATTACCCTCTTCACGACTAAGTTTATTATAACTAAACATCCTAGGTAAATATCAAGGCTCCCTGGACGATGCATCATCTTGATGGTGGTTATCCTATAGTTGAGATGTATGGAGAATTGGATAGTCATCCTTCATATATTTATTCTATATATAAAGAAAGTAGACCATTTTCGGGTTAGTTTTTTCTCCTTTCAATTATACATTTAAGCAAATTTGATTAGAATGTTATTTCGTTGGTGTCATTCAAAAATATAAGAATTTATATTATATTTAATATTATTTTTTTTAAATATATTATATTTGTTATATTGTTGTTATCATTGAAAAAGATAAGTATGGTTTGTTACAACATTAAAGTACAAAATATTTATTATTCATACCTATATACCTTTGTATTGTAATCAACAACTTTAAATCGGGCTTGCATTGAATAATAATGTATTATTATCATGGATAAAACTAGAATATGCATTCTATTTTCTTACTAGGCAATTCGTATTCTATATTTTGAACATGTTTTTAACATAGTTCGGGGTTTTTAATTTGAAAACCCCACCCTAGTACCACACAAAAGAGGAAGGAAGACCTACAACATAGGAGGTGTTTAATAACTCAGTTTGGTTTACATTATAATCTGAGTACTCAATAACTGAACATAGTACAGAATTACAGACATTTACCTTCATATTTCAAAATTTAATTAGATTATATAATTAGAACGACTTCAGCACAACTATATTAACGTGGTCGAAATGAAAATGCATAGAAATCAAACGTGTAAGGTTTAGAGTCATGTTACCATTACATTCAGACGATAATAGCGCGTATGAAGTTCATTGGTGATGTGATTAAAAAGTAAAGAGTAAAAAAATGGTTAATTGTTGAAATATCCCATGTAATATACGCTAGTTCTGATAACAGCCTCTGTAAAAATAAAAACAAAGGTCCTACCCTTCAATTTGAGATTCTTCGTATTTTGGTCCTCCAACGACCTAGTCATGTAGGAACTAACGTGATAAATAATCTTTTGCCACCACGTGGATTTTTTATAACACATTTTTTGCAAAACTTTTTTTCCTCACAATTATTTTTTTGGATAACTTTTTCTTTCTTGCAAACATTAATTGAGGGACTGAAATAAAGAAAATAAACCTGTTTTTTTTTTGTAGACATGAGTCCATAAGAGTGACTTAGAGGTTGAACTTTTTATGGTTTTTTTAAACTTATTTATGGCATTAAAATAAGGTCTCCTTTTTGACAAGGGATAGATTGATTATGAATTTTTAAAACACCAAAAACTCAAAAATTAATGCAACAGAAACTTTCACCTAGAAATTGAATTTTGAGATGATTTTTTTACATATACTTCTATAAAATACATATAAAGGATTTCTAAAGTTTCTTAGAATTCCGAAAATTCTTCAATTTATTTTGATTTTTTGACCAAAATGTGTAAAATTGCAATTTTTTAGTAAATATATACTCACGGGTCAAATTTTGTTTGAAAAATCATAAGAACCTCCATGAAAGTTTGGACTTTTTAAAAAAGGGAATAATTGATTATGAATTTTTTAGAAAGTCATAATTATGGGAGACGAAAATTCATAATTAATTTATCCCTCGTTTAAAAACTTCAAAATTTTATGGTGGAATTTTTTATGATGTTATGAACATAATTTGACACAAACATATATTATTTGGATTTTATAATTTAAAAAGGGCAAAAGATATTTCAGATTTTATTATTATACAAATAAAGACAAAACTAAAAAAAGAGACCGTGTAAGAAGTTAGAAGGGTGGAAAAATAAATTCTCTTAAATACCTTCAATAATGCAGGCCCAAGTGTGTATTACTAATGTTCATTTATTGATTGATTAGATTTAAAAAAAATACATGCAACATAAATGTTAATTGTTTAGTGTTTGTCAAGTGATCCAAAACTCAATTAGCAGGGACGTTGCGGTATGTATGAACTTGGATTTTCTAATTAACATCAGGGGCTAAAAACTGTTAGAGGATTTAAAAAGTGTTTTTTTAATAAGAAATAAAAACGAAACTAGAGATATTTATAGGTCTTAGAAATCGTGGTTGGGTCTAACTCAGTTCTGTGAGGTGAGGATTTATAAACTCATGTTTAGGCCATCGTTTGTCTGATGAAGAACTTTTTAACACTCATCTCACGACCAACGCTATTGGGTTTAGTTCGTGGATATAAATGGCGGGTGGCCCGTTATCGGAAACGGTATAGCAAGTGACTCAATGGATCTTGGAGGAGGCATCTCGTTACAGAAATTCTGTGCCGGCTCCCCGTGAAACATCTCCTTCAACTCTGTTGCATCTGCAAGTCATGGAACTCTCTTATCTCTCATGATTCCGAATTCACCAAGAAGCACCTTAGCTTGTCAACCTCCAACCTCGTCCTAAGCTCTCTACACACCTCACGTGTGTTACTGTTACATCTATTTGATTCCTCAATCTCCTCTGTTTTCAGTCCCGCTTCCACTACTAGTTGGTGAGAGAGTTTCATCTTGTGATGGCATGCTCTGTGTTAGGATTGATTCATCCTCTGCTCTTTTGTGTAACCCTTCCATTAGAAAATTCAATATATTGCCTTCTTTAATAATCCTCATTCACCTTAGTGTATCATCGTTTCACTAATAACTATAAGATTTATTCTCTTTCAAAGACCACTGACGGATATAAAGAAGTTAATGTGCATACTTTGGGTAACGATTATTGGAGAAAGATTCAGGACTTTCCAAAGCATTATTACCTCGTTCAAAATCCGGGAATATCTGTGAGTGACACGGTTAATTGGCTGGTATATGATCATCATAGTTCTGCGAGGGTCATTGTTTCTCTTGATTTGGAGAATGAGTTGTGTCAAGAGCTTTTCCACCCTCTTTATGATTACAAACCTGGAACTTGCATTACCTTGGGGGTGCTGAGGGATTGTTTGGGCATTTTTTCTAATAGTGACAAGTTTTCTGATGTTTGGATCATGAAGGAATATGGAAATGGACAATCTTGGACTAAATTGTTAAGTGTTCCTCAAATGGGAGGCTGTGGTTGTTATATCTATACCAAAGTATTATATATATCTGAAGATGACCAAGTGCTGCTGTATTTTTTCAAGAGGGGGAAATTTAGTTTGGCTGTCTATGATTCCATTAATGATAATTTCAAGATTCCTGAAATTCAAAACAATATCCATCAACTGGTACAAGAAGTCTACATTGAAAGTTTGATATCACCTCTTTCTCGGTATTAAGATGTAGATGTTGTGTTATGTGAACTTATAATCTTGTTATTTATTTTATGCTTGTTCTGGTTACCAATGACTTTATGAGTTATTGTTGATTTATGGTGTATGGAATATGCGGCTTGATAAATTGCAACGTAATTTCCATTTACTTATTAGTTACGGTTTTGTCATCGCGCATTACAATTTATATAGTTAACAATCATTTAAATCTTCCACCCTAGATTATAAATTTCTCTTAATAACTCTAATGTTCTCAATTTTGTTTTTCTATATCATCGGTTGGATTATGCATCTGCTGCAGTGCTAGGGTCACAATTAACATTTGTTATGCAGCCATTGGCCTCAAACAAGCTTAATTCAGTATCAGATATATATGAAATATTAAAAGGTGGATGTGACAAAAAATTAAGACCCTGCAGTTATTAATTCTCTAGGTTCCGATATATCCTGTTCTGGTATTTCATACTAATGGTTTGTACCTTGCAGTTTTTACTAGTTGTCTCGTTTACATGTGAATGTGATGTGTGACTAATTTCAGAATACAGTTTACCCTGCCGATATATTTTTTCATTAGGATTTATTACAACTTATGATAAACTATTAAGTTTAGCTCCTCTCTCTTCAATAAGATCTTAAGAGAGCCAAGCCGAGCCTACTGTCGGTCTTGGGTTTGGTTTTGTCATCCGATACTCTTCCTCTGTAGTTAGTGGAGTTTTTGGTCTGCTACTCGTTTCATGTCAGTTTTCGTTTCCATGACAGCTTGTTTTTTAGTATCAATACCTGGTATTGCAGGACCATTGTATCTTTCTGTTATAGTTTGGGTACGTCTTGTAATTAGACCGAGCTATCAATAAATGAGCCTACAAGATCTCCAGTTGATTACATTACAGTAGTGTCTCAGAAAAGGCATAAAGTGGTTTTTTTTTTTTTTTGTTACAGCCATACATTGGGATTGGCATTAGCAATGGAATAGAAGGATTTGGTGGGCATAGTTCTAAATAACAGTGTTAATAAAATATAAAAACAAAACAAAAAAGAAATCA
>Ga0228710_1011672_pt1 | contig 11234 bp, 4 predicted proteins | sample MedpolnodulmetaG_FD_177995 | JGI IMG/M metagenome (GOLD analysis project Ga0228710, IMG submission 177995) | Root nodule microbial communities from Medicago polymorpha collected in Santa Monica, California, United States - pink nodules | ecosystem: Host-associated > Plants > Roots > Nodule... | reverse complement strand
GAAGTTTGTTGGAATGCCATGAAGTTACATAAAGAAGTCAAGAAAGTTAATTGTGGTAGATTAAAAAATAATTACTAGATGCTAATCACTACCTTTATATACAACGAGTAACGACAATTAACAAAATGTTACAAGTTCAAAGAATCAAGAAGTTTGTTGGAATGCCATGAAGTTACATAAAGAAGTCAAGAAAGTTAATTGTGGTAGATTAAAAAATAATTACTAGATGCTAATCACTACCTTTATATACAACGAGTAACGACAATTAACAAAATCAAAGCTTTTCTTAAAATTATTAATATATTAAATATTATTTTCATCAAAAGGTTGTGTACACTTTTACTTCTTAAAATTAAGAGTAGTGATATTTGTACAACTCTTTGGTACAACTTTCATTACAACTTTGGTTTTCTCTTCTTTGATCAAAAATAATAGAGAGAGAAAAAAGAAGAGAGAAAATAAGAAGATAATGTGAGTATGAGAGAAAATTGTCAAAAAATTATTTAAAAATGGTTGTACAAATATCATTTCTTTAAAATTAATGTACACTTATTTCTCAACACAGTCAACATTAAAAAAAAAACATATCTTCTCTTCTGTGACATCTTTTCTCCACCTACACAATAGAATCCGTACTAGTAAAAAAAAAAATCATAAGTACGGACACTATCCTACTTTTTTTTGTTAAGACACTATCCTAGTACGAACTTCCTACACAAACAATTTATTCCTCAATTTGGTACTAGTAATGTACTAATGTTTAGATATTTTTCTTAAATTAAATTAAAATGAGTAACTCCACAAAGAAACTTCAGTTTCATCAAATTCCACGTCAGCAACACCACAATCACTTCCCCAGTAATGTGCCGGTGACATTAGCACCATGTTTCTCAAATACTCCGGCACTGTATCCTCTTCTTCCTCCCGTTGCTCCATCACCGTCTCCGACACCGCCACCGTCGACGAAGGCTCACTATCCTTCCTCTCCTCACTATTCTCAAACACACTCTCCGGCCTGAAAGCCTCCGCTGCCTCAGCCGCCGCCTTTTGAATATCCCTTGCGTCCGCCGTGGCCGGAACTGGCAACCTCCAAGCAGAATCAGCAAAGTTAAGACAAGCAGACCTTCCTCTCAACGCAATCGCAGCGACATCATGCGCACGCGCCGCCATCTCCGGTGTAGGAAATGTTCCAAGCCAAATTCTGGTTTTCTTGTTAGGTTCTCTTACTTCACACACCCACTTCCCGGAATCCCTCTTTCTTACACCACGGTACACAGGGTGGCGTGTTTCTCTGAACTTCTTCCTCCCTGCACGCTTCTTCGGCATGGTCTCTGCTAGAAACCTCTCTGAAGATGATGAACATGGATCATGTGACTCCGAAAATTGATTCATAGTAAACATGTTCCAAAGAAAACAGTGTGGTTGGTTAGTACTTAGTATTTTGTTTTGAGAGGGAAAGTGAGTGAGTTGAAACATGTATATATAATAAGAGTATCCATATAATAAAGAGTGAAAAAATGAAGTGAGGTAATGAGGAAAGTGACATGGCGAAGGTGTAGTGTTCTGTCAATGAGGAGAAGACAGCTAAGTGTTTTCCCACGGTATGTACGATGGTTAAGGAATTGAATGTGGGACATGGGTTTATTTTGGGTTAGCAAAAATGGTCTTGTCAGAAAGCCTGTGTGTGACACGTGTGGTTTGTTTCCCAAGGTGGCAACTTCTAGATTTACAAATATAGTATTAATATTTGGATAAAAAAGTTTTTATTTGACTGATAGTGACAGAAAGGAAAAAGAGAAGAAGGTGACTAGAAGTGAGGAATTGTTTGTGTGTTGTGCTGGTGTCTCCAAATGATGTGTCTTTGTCTTATTAGAAAGAAATCAATAACATGACATAAACAAATAAGATACTTATGTAAATATTAGTAATAATGAAGTTTTAAATTTTAATTTTTTTGGAGTAGAATATTAATAAAATATCTATTAATAATAAAATTGTAAAATCATTGAACTTTTGAAGCAATGGAATCTAAAAGGCAAGTCATTGCTGCGTGGAGGAGAGAGAATGGCAAAAGTGAATCTTTGTTTGTCGAAGTCAAATTGCTGGCCTTAGATTTAGGGTGGGTTTGGCTCAAAAGTGACGTAAATAAAGAAGGAAACTGTATTGGTACAAGGGGATACAACTCTCACCACATGATCATATTTAACTGCATTAGTATAATCACACACAAGCTGGGTTTTTGTACGTGGGGGTACAACTCATGTATGGTGTTCAAATTCGTAAGCACATGTCGCAAAAAACTCAAAAATCTTTTTTCTTTACTTGTAGTATTATATTATTTTGATTACCTCATGTACGCAAAGTGTTCCCTTATTCCTATTTTCAATTTCTTCCTCTTTTAATATTGATAAAATTTATTTTATTTGGCGCCAAGTCATAGAAGTTCTTTGAATTTTATATATATTTTTTGAAGGTGTGGTGTGTCAAATTTTAGACTCTGTGTTGGATTTGTATATCTTCCTAAGGATTAGGCCGAAATAAAGCCCAAATAATAGAAGGTTTACCATAGTTTTGGTTTGTTGTATTATATGCAAACTGAAAGAGAAAAGACTGAAGTTTGTTTGACTTTGGGTTCTTTAAGTCGACAGCTAGGCTAAACTAGACTTAACATTTAGAGAAACTTCTGTGCGTGACATCCCTCTTTTCCATCACTTTCCAAAACACGGTTGTTAGTTAATAACCGCCCTTTTAAGTTTTTAAGGTTTAATGTGAATTTGGTTGTGTTGTGACGAAAATTGATTTTGTGACTTTGATTAGAAGCGAGTTGGATTTAAATTGATTTATGTTTTTTTTTTTTTGGTGATCGGGATTTGAACTCCGAATCTTGTATATATTATACATTATTCCTATCAACTGAGCTAACCTCACGATGACAAATTGATTTATGTTTAGATAGTAAAATCGATTTTCATTAACTCATGTCAATACCACCAAGGCAACTTACGTTTGAGGTAGGCAGTGTAGGTTAGTTTCAATTCAACATGTATCCAAACAAAGTTTTAAATACGTGTATCTTTTGAGGTTAAACATCCCGTTCTTACAAATTTATTAGAACGGTTTGATAGTGTTGAGTTAAAACCTTAGAGTGTATTTCTCCTTACGATTTTAGGTTCGATTCTCTTTTTTTCAAGTACAATCATGCTGTAAATTGAATTTGCGGAACAAGGTTACAAGAATGAATCCAATGCCAACAAGATTACTTTGCATATTCAATTCACATGTGACATGTACAAGAATTCCCATATGTTACAAACAAAATCACATACCTCTACCATATCTTGCAATTCAATTCACGTCTTAAATTCACACGTGCTTGCAATTCAATTCATGTATGTCACGGTGTTACCAAAAACTTCAATTCATCGTACACTATAATTCTGTTTACAAATACACGTTCATGAACTCAATTTACCGAGGTGTACGTCAATTGAGTTCAGGTAACATGAAAATTCTAGACCAGCCGCTTTCAATGGATTTTTGTGAGAGATGAAGAGTTAGAGAAAGAGGTGAAAAATAGTTTTTGAAAAATAGATATGAACTATGACATTTTTGCTATTATGATAAATTTTAGGTGTAACTCAATATTTCATATGTTGGTTTTAAAAATATTTTATTTTTGTTTATATTTGGCTCCTGTATAGAATTTTCGTTAGCTTCACCTCTGTCAGCAAACACCAAATCATTACAAGTAGACCGCATATACCATACAACCGTAAGTCAAATAAAAAAATCACTCATTACTTTGGCTCTCCCAGAAAACACACAATAGCCATCAAAAAGACTAATAAACTGTTGTATATTTGAGATATTTCAAAAGTTATTTATTTTCTATTTATTATAAAAATGGTTTAATTAATTTTATTGAGAAAATTAGCTTTGTTGACTTATTCATAAGAAGCTCATTTGGCAGAATATCACGTTGCCATTATTTGTGGAACTTACTTTTCAATTACTTTGCCTTGGTTTTACTTGGTCTTGGCATCACTATAACGTGCTTCCGTTACTTAATTTTGTTAGCTATTTTTAATACTTTTAATTGCTTATTCAATAAACAATTTTTGGATATAAATTCTGTTGACACACGTACAAAAGAAAAAAAGCACAGCTATACCTTTTCATTCTTGCTTTTCATCAATACTGAAACAAAACATTTTTGTACACTATCAAACCAGAAAAAATATCTTTCTCTCCTCCTAATATAATTGAGTTCCTGGGTTACATCACTCCAGTGTTCTAACAGATTCAAGCTGTTCTGTCACCTCTGATATGATTCATATCAGGGAAGAACATGTTGTATCTGGGAGGTTATGCGCTTATGAGGCGGATAAATCCTTAAGGACAGTGACTTTGTCACGCCTCATGTTATATAATGGATTACTGTTCGGCAGGTTATCACCTTTCATGGTTTCGTGTTTGTTCACTTCACCGTTACCGACTTCTAATCACCGCAATTTTAAGAACAAATAAGTTTATTGTTCTCTCTTCTACCTATATTTTATTGATGCTTATATTTGTATATGTTGATTATTATTTAGAGATAATTTATATCACTAATTTATACAACATAAACTCCCTCGAAAGAACTAACTCACATCCTAATAACCATCTAAAAATCTTATACCAAACCTCGGAACACCTAACTCCCTAGATCAAAGTAAAATATTTTAAATGAGAAAATTTAACCTTCTAATAAGGTAGGTGGTTTATATATATATTAAGCTAATTCTCATATCATATGGTGATCAATTTTCTATTTTTATAAGGGCACTTCATAACCCACTGAGTTCAACCTTTGTCTTATTGAAATTTGAGACGGAAGCATATAGGATATGAGAGACAAATAGTTGGAACAAGGAACAAGAGGGAAACGATTGAACTAGAAAACAGGCATTTCATGATTCATAGTACATGTTGTGACGTAAATATGATGCAAGAAAATATACTGGATCTTTGGAGAGACAACTATACGCACTTGACTGTTTGACTCACAAGCTGGATTTGCGTTGGGGGTACGATCATGTACCGTACAACTCATGTTTAGTGATCAAACTTCGTAAGCAATGTTACAAATATCGGTTTTCTTTTGTTGGTTTTGTCGAATACCTCATGCAAGCAAGTATTTCTTTATTATTGTTATTTCAATTTCTTTCCTCTTTTAATTTTTTGTGTTAACCCTCCGCCTCCATACAAAGTCAAAGGCAAGAATAGTTTCATACATAAATTGTTCATTCTCTTTTCATTTTGTGAAATTTCCTTTTTTGGGTAAGACAGTACAATTTCTTTTGAATTTATATTCTTAATTATTGTTTTTTATTTGGGGGGGTCTAATGTTAGGGTCATAGTTTGGAGTATGTCTACTTAGGATTGAGTCGAACTAAACCCAGAAAATGGGAGGGAGTGACAAAGGTGGAGTATATACAAAGAGAAAGAGAATTGACTGAATAAATGGTGTTTGTTTGACTTGAGGTTCTTCTGCTTCGACAGCTAGACTGTGAACTGTGAGCACTTAAGGCAACTTCGCTGGATGACATCCCTCCCTCACTTTCTTAAACATGGTTGATAGTTAATAACCGTCCTTTCAATATTTTAAGATTTAAACAAAATCTTATATAACACTCTTAAAAAATCTATTTAAATATAATTTTTTTAGGGACTATTTAAATACGTTTATATAAATAGGTCTTTTGATAGATTAGCAAACCATAAAGATTTTAAAAATAACGAACTCAAGTTTAAAAGTAAATTTATGATAGAAGAATGATATTTGAATAACCATTTTACGAAACAATTTGTAGGACAATCAAAATATACTCTCTTCGGTCGTAAATATAAGATAATAATCTTTTTTAGGTTTATTAAATAATTAACATATTTGGACTATAATATCATTGAAATACATTTTTATTCGATCAACGTAAAAAAATAATTTTCTCTTATATTTTCTTTTTTTACGTTGATTGAATAAAAATGATATTTAAACAATTATTTTAACTTTTATGACTGTTTTCTTTTTATACTAATATTATGTTTTCATTTTTTCATTTTATTGTTTTGGTTTTTTTGTTAACAGAAGACTTGTGAACTATGAAATGTAGGTCTTAACAAAAAAACCAAAATAATAAAATGAAAAAATGAAAACATGAGTATAAAAAGAAAACGGTCATAAAAGTTAAAATAATTGTTTAAATATCATTTTTATTTACGATAAATTGCAAATAATGCCCAAACCTTTAATGTTTTGACCAAATTAAACTTTGATATTGTAAAATCTAACTTACCTAATCTATTCTCGCCCTTATTGATTGGTACTATTAATATAGTTTTTTACTCACCGGTACTATAAACAAACAGTTTACTAAGCACATGCATAGGGTAGTTATTAGTGGATATTCTCTTGTTTGGTTTTGGATTCTATCAGGATGATATTTTGTGTCATCAAAATATAAGAAAAATATGGGATATCTATTATAGGTTACGCGGAAACGCGTAATTAGGCAGATTTGTTTATTTTATCCCCTCTGAAGTAAAGTATAGCAAATGAAATGGGTTCTCACAAGATTCAACCATCTCATGGTACTCATTTCGTGGACTAGTCTCAAGACAATATGAAAAGTTTGTCTCATAGGCCATAGCTCCCTAAAAACTAAAATGTACAAGGTCAAAAAAGGAAAAAGGTAGATATCCAAAAAAGAAGAGAAGTTTTTTATTTTATTTAAGGAATATAGAGATTAAAAAGAAGAATAATAAGTATCTATATACTATTTATTTATTAAAATAAATTGATGCTACACGATTTTTCATTTTTGCCCCTATGAGGGGCAATTTGATAATTTTCTAATTCATGGCTTTGGTTGAGTGCCATCTCACCATGCCTTATGAATTTCCATTTTTGCCCCTCACCAATTTTTTTTAATTATTTTCTAATTTTTATATTTTTAATAACTTTTAACTATTTTGCAATTTTTATATTTTTAACTATTTTTCAATTTTTTCTCCCAAATTCAATTGCTTCTACATTGCTGTTGTGGGGAGATTAATCGTTTGACCTGGCTTTTTTCCAATTTCTCTACAATTTTAAGGATAGGTTACCAAACACAACATCAATTAAGTACTTACTAAAAAAAGTATTTTTTTTGAATGCATAAAATTGAATGGAATGAGCTTTGGCCAAAAGTTGTTGAATGCTACTTTAAAAAACTACTTCTCGACAATTTATTTCACAAGCACCACTTTTCGACTCACGCTGGGAACCTTTTCTTTTACTTTTTAATATTATATTTCAATATGTTTTTTTTTCTTCTTCCATTTAACTTTATTTTGTTTTATATTTTGAACTGTTCCATTTAATTTTTTAAGGTAGTTCCATTTAATTTTGTTATTTTTTCTAAGGAATTTTATTATCTTTTTATCACTTATATATTTAATTTTAATATCGTTTAATTATCACAACCTCACAAATATTTTTATTCACGCTGTCATTTAATGATACCAAATTTTTTTATATCATTTCTTCAACCTCGCGAATATATATACACACACATTAACGTTTAGCGTAATATTTTATGTCCGTCTGTCTGTTTTTTTGTTACGCTAATGTATATAATTTTTTTTAGTGTTGCTTGGTTGAGTGCTACCTCACCGATTTTTTTTAACTATTTTCCATTTTTTCTTATTTTTAACTATTTTCCATTTTTTTTCTCCCAAATTCAGTTGCTTCTACAATGCGGTTGTGGGAGATTAAAATACTGTTTGACCTGAGTTTTTTCAACTTCTCTACATTTTTAAGGAGAAGTTAGACCTAATACAATATCAATTAAGTACTTACTAAAAAAGGTACTTTTTTTAATGCATAAAATTGAATGGAATGAGCTTGGGCCAAAAGTTGTTGAATGCTACTTCAAAAAACTACTTCTCAACAATTTCACAAGCATATCTTTTCAATTCACTTTAGGAACCTTTTCTTTTATTTTTTAATATTGTATTTCAATATCTTTTTTCTTCCATTTAATTTTTTTTTAACCGTTCCATTTAATTTTGTTAAGGAGGTTCCATTTAATTTTATTACCTTTTTTTCAAAGAAATTTTATTATCTTTTTATCACTTATATACTTAATTTTAATATCGTTTAATCATCACACCCTCCCAAATATTTTTATTAACGTTGTCATTTAATGATACCAAATATTTTTATTTTCTTTCTTTAACCTCACAAATATATACACATACACACATTAGCGTTTAGAGTAATACTTTATGTGTGTCTGCTTTTTTGTTACGTTAATACGTATAATTTTTTTTGGCGTTGCATAATGCGTATGATTATTTTTATAAAATTTTGATTTTAATTAAAAGTAAAACTATACATGTCTTTTCTTAAAAAAAGGCATAGATGCCTAAAAAAATTATACATATTGCACGTTTATATTGTAACAAACTATGCATATCTTTTTCTTATTCAAAAAAACTAAACATATCTGTTTCCATGACACCAACAATGTAACAAATATAATATCATATAATATAAATTCTTATCTTTTTGAAAGACACCAAAAATATGGTATTCTTATAACGAAATTTGTTAGAGTATACTTAAAATAGAAAAAACCAACTATTTTGATATTATTTCAGACTCCTTAAATTGTTTCTCCTATTTAAATATTTAACAAATAATTTATTTGATGATACAAAATTGTATTCATGTTACACAAAATAAACGTTAGTGTAAATGTAATATTTGTAAAAAAAAATATCTTTTATTTTTTAACATTTTTAGCCTTCAAAAAATATTTTAAACATTTTTTTATTTATTATGTTTATTCATAATAAATCCAAAGTTTTGTCCCCGTGAGCTTAACTCAGTTAATAGGAACAATGCATAAATATATGTCAAGTCTGGAGTTCGAACCCCGGACACCATACAAAAAATAAAAATTCAAAGTTTGTACAATATTTTGCCAAACAAAATTTAACTTAAAAATAACTTTAAAACTAAAAAAAAAAAAAAAACCAAACAACTTTACCTTCTTTCTGAAAGGCCTTTATTTTAACTTTGTTTTGAAGTCACTTTTACACCGTAAAAAACCTTGGCCAAATGATATCTAAGTTCAGCTTGGAACACTATTTAACTTCCTTCTTCATAAGAGATCATTTTCTTCCTTTTTTTCTTGGTTCTGGGACAATGCATGACTTGAGTTGACTGATTTTTATGGCTTGAGGGGTTCATTTTTTGACACTGTTTTAGTTTTTGCTTCATCATAGGTGGTTTTCTTCCTTTTTTCACGAATCTGCATTTTAAGGGTTTTTTTTTCTTCAATTGTTAGTGGATTATGTACCAGAAATTGTTATGTTGCGTGACTGTAGAAAAATCTTCCTTTGTTATGTGGAGTATAGCAGAGGTCGTGATGATTGAATTTTATCTCATGGTAAGGTTTTGACACAATTGTTATTTTTACTTCTGGTACTGTAGTTGAAAAAAATTTGAAGCATGTGAGTTATTTTAGTTTTTGTGAGTAATCCTAAAGTTGTAACAGTTTTCATATTTGGTTTATTCTTTCCTATTATATCATTGAGCTGTACTAAAGTTGATTGGTGTAAATTTGTTTTGGTCATGTCAAGGGATTATGACTACATTAAGGATCTCAAAAATGATTTGGACATTTGGAAAATAATATTTGGAGTGCTGGATTCTTGGATTGTGACAGGTTGTAATGAGAATCAACATACAGTATGAAATTCATTATTTGTGATGCAAAGGTTAGATAAGTTATTTAAGATCTCTTGTAATTTCCATTATGATTTATCAATGTTACTTATTAGTATACATTTTGATTTATTTATATTTTTTGGTTTCTTTCTCTGATTATAATGTTCTTATAGATGTAATTTTTTTTAAGAAATCATCGGGCTTCTTCATGAGATTGTCAAGACAACGCCAATTGGAACTGAAAAGAAACCGTGTACGAACATTGTGTTGAAAGATAAAAGGTATTATTTTTTAATTTGTCAGCATCAGATGGTAGGATTTTATATAAGTTTGATAATGACTTGAAAGATGTCTTTTCTTATGTAGTGGGAATATGGTTGATGTAACACTATGGAAAAAATATTCCGTAGCTTTATGATTTACCATCTATTTTCCTTAAGTTCTTTGCTTCCATTTTGTAGTCAATGGCAACCCAAATATATGTAACAATTGGCCAGGTTCGAGGCTGCTCATCAACCTACATCATACGATTGTTGAGAAGTTTAAGACTTAGTAAGTTTAAATTATGATTTCACAATTCAGTGTTAGAGTAACTTATTATTTCACAATCTGATTTGATTGTTTTTTGACCATGTTTCTTGAATTGTTGTCATGACCTTATCACTTCCCAAGTTCAGAGTCAAAGTTTCAGTCAGAACTTAAGTCAGAGTTCAGCTTCTTCTCAACGTACTTCGTACAACGATTTTTTTCAATCTATCTCAAGTTAGGCCAATTGCTGAATTTATAAACTTAATTTGCTCATTCTCCTTTATAACAAAGATTTTTAAAAATACATTATTAGTTCTTAATTTGTTAAGAACTAATACATTTGAATTTGTTAAGTAGACATTTCTTTATGATTTATTTTTGCTGTATAATGTTATACATTTGGATTTACTTATGTATTTTCTTTTTGTTTATGAATTTAGGGTGACCGAGTTCATGTCATAAAAATTAGTTGTATAATGGTATTTACCAGGCTATTGCTTACATAATTCATACAACCTTAGGACCTAGGTCTATGTTAAAGATGCTACTTGATGCTAGAGAAGGTTAGTGTATTCTCTTTCTAAACATTTCTACAACTTAGTTACTGAGGATTTTCGTAAATTCTACGCATAAATATTAACTTGTGAAGAGTAGAATGTTTTCCAGTTTACATCTTCATTGCCTGAAAAGTTTACTTCTCTCGACTTATTGCCGTTTCAAAATTGTCTCAGAATGGCAACATTGTTATGTATAGGTTTTGACTTAGAAATAGTCCTTTCATTAGTGCTTAGTACTGATAAGTGCTCAAAAGTAACACATTTTATGTGTTAATCTAGGCATTTTAGTGACTTGTTCTGCAAGTTATCTAAGGAAAAGCTACCATTTGAGTGTATTTATACCATTTATGCTTAAATGCCTGATTCTACCCAATTTATGCAGGAAA
>Ga0228710_1011670_pt1 | contig 11236 bp, 10 predicted proteins | sample MedpolnodulmetaG_FD_177995 | JGI IMG/M metagenome (GOLD analysis project Ga0228710, IMG submission 177995) | Root nodule microbial communities from Medicago polymorpha collected in Santa Monica, California, United States - pink nodules | ecosystem: Host-associated > Plants > Roots > Nodule... | reverse complement strand
TGAGTGGCGCTATTAATTGGTTGACTATTCAAAATAAGACCGAATATGAGTGGAATCATATTTCAATCGATCAATTTCTCATCCTCTCACTTGATCTGACTACCGAGACGTACCGACTTTTGCTGCCGCCTCAGGGATTTGTTGAAGTACCGCCTGTTGATCCAGCTGTTACTGTATTGATGGATTGTCTATGTTTTTCTCACCGTTCCAAGGAGACCCATTTTGTTTTATGGTTGATGATGGAGTACGGAGTTCAAGACTCGTGGACTCAATTCCTCAAAATTAGTTTTCAGGACCTTCAAATTGATTATGGCATTAGTGATTCACTGGACTATGGTTCTCAATTGTACTTGTATCCATTGTACCTTTCTGAGAGTGACAACACACTTATAATGGCAAGCAATCAACAAGGCTATGATGGTTATGACAACCATGCAATTCTCTATAATTGGAGAGATAAAACGGTAGAGCAAATTACATCTGTTGACAAAGAAATATTGTGGTTTCATACCAAGGATTATGTTGAAAGCTTAGTTTCAACCTTTTGAGAGTAAGTTTCTCTTCAATGATTTAATTGTTTGAATTAATTTAACGTGTATAATCATTGAACCTTTTGAGAAAACAATCTCCTGAATGATCTTTATTTGGTTGGCATTCACAATGTTTTATCCAAAACTAAAGTATGAAGTTGTTCTCAATTTGGGAGGATAATACATTATTTAAAATTGAAATGCAAGGAAAAAAGTAATAAAAAAGTAGTAGAGTGAAATGTTAAAGCGAGAAACATGTCAACAGGTTGGTTACAAATATCTTTAGACTTGAGCAGATTTATTATCTATTGATTGATCTATACATAGATAAGAAAATGAAAATATCATTTTCTCTTCAAACTGATATTAATTGCATTTACTCCAAAACTTTGTTATAGATAATGATTGTGATGTGCTTATACTTTGTAATTGAATGGTATAAACATTAAACATTCAAATTGGTTGAGCGTATGTTTGTGAACCCACCCCTTGTGTTACTTATGGGTGAACAAAGCTTTGGAATGAGTACCAATTGTTTTCTAATAGAATAAGTTGAGTTAACCAACAAGGTTTGACCTTTTGAGTCTAGCCAAAGAGGCTAGACTCCCACAACATGGAGAACCAAGGTTTGAATCTCCGCTGGGAAATGTATCCACATTCAAGTGTTTGACGCACCTCGAATAGGATTACCTCCAGTAGAGGGATCCTGTGGAAAACAAACAAAAAAGTGTTATCCTATTACATTTTAAGCGTGAAAATGCTTTTGTAAATAATTGTATATGTATTTGATATTCTTCTTGGTTTAGTTTTGTTTATACTAGTTCAAGTTCATCCAAACAAATTTTGGAAACAATGGTTATTAAATTTTTGTACATGATAATGATATTGTAGTATAATCTAAGTGTCGTGTCCAATGTAATCACATATTCGAGTTTTTAAGTACGATCGGTAGGCTGGTGAAAGATCGTAAAGACGAGGGTCTTAACACGATTCGTAAGTAGGATAGGTAGGCTGTTGATAGAGTTGAGAGAAAAGAAAGAAAAAAGAGAAAATAGGAAAACAGTGGAACCAAGCAACAAAAAAAACTGAGAAAGTAGAGCAAAAACAGAGGAAAAACAGAGGAAACAGAAGAAAAACAGAGCAAACAGAGGAAAACATAGCAAAAACGACCTTGAGTAAAGTTGGAGTACGATTGAGGTGCTGTTGGCTGTAGGATCGTACTATTCTACAAACCAGAACTCGATCCGGACTACAATGGTCGTGTCAATTATGGTACTAGTTTTTAGGAATCACAGTTGAAGCTAATTTCTTTATTATTATTTTTTTCAGAAAGGAATGGCTTCACTTTTGAGAATTATACATTCATTTTTTCTGTTTTTGCTCTACATTTTGTATTTTGATGTTTTTCTCTCCTATGTAATATGGGTCATTCTTGAATCATAGGACCATGATCTTAACTTCAAGCATTTTTGGCGTTATTGATGGTCGATGCACGATGATAGGAAGAAAGGAAAAAAAAGAGACTTGTTGGAGCTGCATTTTCTTCGGTTTTAGTACTCATGTTGTATAAGACATTTTGGCCCTCTTGATGCCTCTTTTGAACTTCTTTGAAAGTGTTGAAATTTACCACAATATTTGTGTTGTTTTGCAACAGTACTCTTGCTTGTGTAAGGGCTAGTGGAAGTCTCCAACTGTTTGCGGAGTATATTACATTTAACAATATATCAATTGCATGGTTGGGTGATCTTTCCTTGGCATTTTCTGCAAATTTTTCCATGGTTTTAAACTGATATTGCTATCAACTCTTTTTTCACCTAGTCGAATTCCATTTTATCTAGCAGCGAAGCCATGGTAGAGGGTGCAGGTATGGACAAGGTGCATGTACAAGTACAGCGTCCTCGGCAACTAACTTTGATGTCTGCACCTTTTTATTTTTTTTATCTTTGCTTTGTGTTTTAAGCTTAAAGTGTATGAATTTTCATGACAAACTGGTTCTACTTCAGGGGCTAATTTGTAAGTAGTGTATGTATATTGTTCCTAGTTTCTCTGTGGATTCCTTGTAACCTGCAAGGAACTCACCTAGCCGACTGTTGGGCGATATTTATATCAGCATCTGTCTCACTAGCCTAATTGTGAAATGTTGTATGAATATGATTACTGTCACAGGATCACTCAATTAAAACCATTTTACTAGATACGGTTACTTTCATCAGGTATGGTGTTGATTATGATGGTGGAGATGATGAGTGTTTGAGTTAGCTCAACTAAAGGGTGCCTGGAAACGATTTCTTCGGGTATGGTAAAGAGTCTTGTGTGCAGTAGAGTTTCAAATTCAACAGGGATGGGGGGTATGTAGCTTATGAATATTACACACTGGAGTGTGTGTGTGTAAGAGTGCACTCTGGTATATTTAATAGCATTGTTTCATTAGTTTATAATCTATTCAACTCAACCTTTAATTTTGTAAAATCTGAAATATTTGGCCTGTTTTCAATTAAAAAAGTTCCGGTGCTTGATAAGCTTCAAGTTTTGGAAAGGGTCCTTTATCATTCACTCTTATATTCTGTAACAGGACAGGAATGCCTTTAACTATTTTGTTCAAATTATGTTTTTCACCTACTCTTGTTTAAACTCACATCCTGCTATGAATTCATGAATTTAACTAAGTTCATCTTTGGTTTGATCAAACGCCAATGTCTTGACTCTTGTCTCCAAAGAACTTTAGCATTTCTGGCGTCTACAACTCCAAATCACAATGATTTATTTCTTTGGCTTGAAATCGGTTTCCAAAAGCTGTATTTCAATTCTATATTTTATATGAGTAGTGCACATCAAACTAGTAAACTACTAAGATCAGTTAATTTAAGATTGAAGGAGTAAATAGCGGCGGTTAATTCACCATAATTTACGCTTTTGTACTGTACCACCGCTTTCCCTCTCCCCTTTCATAAGCACACTGATGCAACCACCGCTTGTAGCTACACCACTGACCTTCGCCGCCCCCACCTCACATGCACGGCGTTCTATCGAGGATGCCAACGATAGGGTAATCTTCGCTAGGATTTCTTCATTCAATTTCAGTTCTCTATTATATATCCCGATTCATAAAATCTATGTTATTGTTAATTAGTTTTTTATTTCCTCATTGTTGTTTTGTTTTTGGTTTGCTAAAACATGACGATTGTTGTTGATTTGCTCAAAATTACACATTGTTTATCATTGTAGGGTTTCAATAATACTTTCTAGGTCCATCTTAATTTTCAACTGCAAATCACTGTGTTTGGCATAGCTGTTGGCTCTCATCATGCATTACTTTAGCATTCATTTGCCTAAGTACCATATCATCAGCTGTCACACTAGCCTAATCGTGAGAGGATGGGTGCCATAGAGGTGGATCTTGAATCATCCTGCAATTGTGGTTGGAATTCGATGGCTGAGGTGATCTGCGCTGGAGAGCTCATGATCATCATCCCCAGGTATGTAGCTGATCAATATTACACACTTTAATTTCTTTGATATATCTATTTATATTTCCATACACAATATAAGTCATGCACTCTCAGCTATTTATATTTCTGAGTTCCATTTTCGTTTTGGTGTCCTAAATTAAACCCATTTACTGAAGAATGTAAGTCATTTGTGATTTGCTAACTGGACTGTATTCTTTTGCAATACATTTTGGCCAAAAGCTGAGGTATGAAAACAACTTTGGACTAAACCTCAGTTTCGATTTTTAAGTACCAAAATCTTTCTTGACTATTCAAAAAGTTAAACTACCTCATCAATCCATCAATGATGCAACTGCAGGTTGGAATAAAAAAGAGAAGGTTTCTTAAAAGTCTGATTGCAACTACAGGCAATCCGAATCCAAACATTTTTAAACATAAATAACTATGCTAAAACAATAAAGACTACAATGATGCAAAAATTAAAAATAAAATGCCTCTAGTGTAACTTTACCTTACATTCTTTTATCACAGCAATTATCATATTTCTAGTTTTTTATTTTTTATTTTAAATTATAATTGAAAATTTGAAGTGCAAGTTTAAGATGATTGTTTTAATATTGTCTATCTTTAATAGCTAATAAGTACTGTACTGATATTATAGTTGATTTGCATACCCAGATTTAGTGACCAGTTTTTGAATGGAGATGGGTACATGTGAGTGAAGCTTATCTCCCTTTGGTCCACGGAACAAGGTGGTGAATCGGGAACGAATTGAAAAAGTTGTGACGATCATGAAAGGCGGTGGTTCAATGATCAGAAAGCGAGCAAAAGAAATGTAGGAAAAGCTATAAAGCAGGTTAAGAGTGTGGTACTTAGGCAAATGAATGCCAAAGTAATGGATGTGTCACGGTATGTATTGATAGTAAGGTTTATATGCAAATTTTTTATATGGTTTATCACATATATCTAGCAAGTAATTTACACTTGACTAAGAATGTAATAGAATCACAATAGCTAGCTGTAAACAGCTGTAAGACTCACAGTCAGTTGCGAATCACCCTCAAGAGAGGAACCTGCAATAGAAGATTACCACTTGCTACTATAAATACAAATGGTGTAACTGAATTGATCTCTGTGGCCCTATTTAGATAATCACTTTAGTTAAGCACTTACAACATCAGTGCGTGAGTATAAACAATTTTTATAACAAAAGGTAGAATAGTCCAATTTTTTTCTATATAAGATATTTTTATGACAGTAGATAAACTCAAATAAGGTAATTCAAACAGGCTTAAATATGCATTCAAATGTTTTCTCATGATCCTTTTGAAACGATTATCTTCACGATTGTTTTAGTGATGGGAACTCAACTCATCATGAATATGAAGGAAATGAAAGAGAAACAATGGTTTTATTAAGCTTAGACTGTATCTACTATAACAGCAATGCAGGACATTCTTCTGTTGACCGTTGACCATATTATTCAGGATTTGCTTGTCATGGAATGTATCAAGCACCGTTGTTGGTAGAATAGGAAGTAAAGAACCTCATCATGTCATAGATGGTAGATCCAAAATGGAAGAAGATAGCATTTATTGCTTCAAATACTGGGTTGCTCCTAGAAACTATTCTTTGGAGCAACGTCAAAAATCCTGCATAACACATTCCAACTTGGTACTCATATGCTGATTATGTCAGTTTGCTTGAGTTCCTATCACTTCAGATATGTAATTATAATACATGTTATCCTCCACAGGCCCAACAATAGCATAAGCTAATAGAGTTTTGAGATAGCTTTATTTTTTGTCGTGTGCCCAATTCGAATCACCAATTGATTTCTTTGACCTGAAATCGGTTTCCAAAAGATGAATTTCAATCGGTGAGTATTTGTTTCTTGTAATTTTTCTTTGATGAACAATGCTTCTTGCACCATGCCTCATCATCAGAAAGTGTCGTACTTTCCTTCTAATTTAATTTTTCTTTTGATTCTTTCCGTTAACTTGTAGAGACTATTAATAATCTGCTGTTTTCTGAATTTTAGTTCATCACTTATTTGAGAGGTCAAGGTCATTCCTATTTCCCTCACGTTCCTTCCGTTAAACGGTCTAACTTAGACCTAACACCATGGTATGCTGAACTTAGACCTAACAGAATGCTGATAGTGATATAACTTTTTTTTATAGATACTATTGTAGACATTTCTACAAATTCAATTCCCTCGTTTCTCTCTTCTACTATACCCATAATGCACAACACTATCTTAGAGCATCTTTTGAATCTATAAAGCAAATTGTTGTTTTCCTGTCGATTCCACAGATCCTATATTGAATGTCACTAAAGTAAATATCCAAATAATGTGGCCTAAAACAGCAACAGTGATTGCAACATCCATGTTTTAAAGACATGCTATAAAAGTATATTTGCACAACCAAAAATAACTTTAATTTACACATTTAATACCAAGAAAATGAAATCTTTCATTCATTTTAAGAGATGTAGATAAGAGTACAGACTCCAGAAACCAGCCATTACATTACATTATAATGTAAAAACCAAATACATATGCAATCATTTAAAAACAAACTGAAGCTCTTTGGGAAGGAGAATAACTCTTGTTGTAATTCAAGTTTCATCTGGGGATCCATGCAAATCACACAATTAATTGTTATATTCTGTAGACATGTTGAATTCAGCATAATATATCAAACAAATTTCACCGCATACTCTTCTCCAATGAAATTTTTAACAGTACACTTTTGCAACTGCAAAGAAACGGTTTCAGGAAAAATATTTGGCACTGAGATATGATAAAAAATACAACTAAAAACTGGAGGCATCTCAAGGTCAAAATTTTGAAGCATGGGGCAATACTTCAACACATTAAAAACCAGTTTCCAACCAACTTTAGTAAAATAGACGAGATGCACATGAGTCAAATTGAGAAAAACAGGAATGTTGCCGAACGTAATTGTTTATTGCTAGCAGTACGTAGTAATGTGACATTACTATTTGTTTTCTCGAGTAACTTGTGTATTAAAGTAGGATCAATTCTCAAGCTGCGTACAACACTTGCGTAAGTTAACTCATGCGGCGTGACTTAAGTTATGCATGTGTAAAATTAAGTCACGTTTGTCTTACACATGCGTTAGTTAACTAGCGCATGGGTGTTTTGGTCAGTTTGGCTGGGTGGGAGCGAAACTTGCTGGAGAAGAGCAGAAATCTAATTATCGTAACTCTTTGAATACTTTTATATATATATTAAATGCATAATATATACAAGGTACATAGTTCAAACCCCAACCACCACAAAAAAATACATTCATAAATATTAAATAATTAAAAAGACAAACATTAAATGAGGATATAAAAGTCTTAACAACACTTCAGAAGTTGTGACATTTTGGTACAAATAGAACAAATTATTTTTCAAAAATCTTGTTATAAAACAGATTGGAGAGAGTATAAGCAAATGTATCCAATTTCATACATATTAAGAAAATTAGTGAAAGTCGATTACTCCCTCATAGGGATGGGAATAGGCCAGGCCGGCCTACAGGGGCCTACAGGGGCCTACAGCCTAGCCTACGACAAGCCAGGCCAGACCAGACTTTTTTCTTAAACAGAGAAGACCTAGGCTTTTTTAGAAGCTTATTTAGCTTAAAAGGTCAGGCCACATGCCATTCAAAAAGCCTCTTAGGCCTATTAGGCTGGCCTATTTAAGTAAATATGAATAATATTATTTAGTATTATATCAAATTTTGTACTTTGAATTAAAATAAAAATATGTTAACTTTTCCAATAATGTAAGCTTATTAGTATACATTAATTTTTTTGCATATATAAATGTATTATTATAAATTAGAACTGAATATGTTACAATATATAATCAAATTTCCAAAAAACTCATGTTGATCATCAAGAAAGAGTTTAATATAATTGATCTATTAGTTCACTAATCTATTTAAACTTAGATCACATTACTTAGTTAAATATGTTCATATGAAATAGGCTTTTAAACAAGCTAGTAGGTCATATCAGACTTTTGAAAGGTCAGACTCAGGCTTAAAAAGTAAGCCTATGATAGGCCGCAGGCCATACTTAGGCCTTAAAAAAATTTGGCAGGTCAGTCTTGAACCTTGCAAAGCCTAGGTCGGCCTAACCTATTCCCACCCTTGCTCCCTCAGTCATCGGGTGACGATGAAATTAAAATTAAAACAAACCAAGTTAACTACAAACCTAAGAAAGAGGGTTATTTCCAAAAAGATCAATACTAGTACATGTTTCAATGAGAAAACTGGATCAATCCTAAGAAAATGTTAAGAGAAGCCATTAAATAAAATAGACCCTGGTTTAAAAAATTATATATCAGTTCCATATAGGTTAGGCATATGTGTCATAACACTAAGCTTGTGATTTGGAGGAAGTTTTATATGTAAACCTTGACAAGGCATTGAAGGCGAAACATGAAACTACAATTAGTTTGAAACTGAGTCTTGAACTTAGATTATCTTTTCTTTGAACGGCGAACTTAGATTTATTAGCGCAGCTATTGCTATGTTGCTTTGCAAGTAATCTTAATCTATGGATGGATATTGAGAGAAGAAGAATAATAGAGAACGGGAGTTTGTTATGGAGAGAGAAGAAAGTGTTCTTGATTGATGAAAAGAGTTAACAAGTTATTTATATACATGACTTGCAAAGTAAGTCACCATGTAACTAATTAACAAACTTAACCACAAGAAAAGCTAATAAAAACTTACTATTAAATTTGATTATGGATTAATCACAACTAATACACCCCCTTTAATTCATAATCCTAATAGTCAATAAGACTTAGCTTGTCCCTCAAGTACACAAATCTATCAAGCTTCAATGCCTTGGTAAATCCATCTGCTAGCTGCACTTTAGTGGGATAATACATCACTTCAGTCATGCCCTTTGTTACTTGTTTGCTGATAAAATGGAACCTAATTTCAATGTGTTTTCTTCTTCCATGTGCTATAGGATTCTTGGCTAGGTTAATAGCTTATCTGTTATCAAGTTTCAGCTTCAGAGGCTTCTCCACTTCACAATTTAGCTCTTTCATCACTGTATCTAGCCAAATTGTTTGACAAGCTGCAAATGTTCCTGCTATGTACTTAGCTTTATACGATGATAATGCAGTCAATGGTTGCTTCTTAGTGCATCATGATATTGCAGCATTGTTGAACTTGAATAGGTAGTCAGATGTGCTTCTTCTATCACTTCTATCTCCACACCAATCTGAGTCTGAGTACCCTATCAGTTCAATATTTGCCTCTTTGCCTTCAATTGGAAATAGTAGAGCAAGTTTCATAGTTCCTCTCACATAGCTTAACACTCTTTTAGTTGCTGTGAGATGAGATTTCCTATGATCATTCATGTATCTTCCGCAAAGCATATATCAAGCTTGCTATTGCATATGTATCTTAGAGATCCAACTATCTGTTTGAATTTAGTAGCTTCTACTTTCTCTGCATTGCTACATTCATCTAGGTTAGCATTTGTTTCAAATGGGTTTGTGCATTCTTGCAATCTGTCATATCAAACCTTTCAAACAGCTCTCCAATGTACTTCTGCTAATGCATAATCATTCATATCTTACTAGCTTTATACTCCAATCCTAGGAAATAAGATAGTTTTCCCAAGTCAATCATTTCAAAATCACACTGCATTGTGTGTTTTAATTTCTCAATCTCACTTTGATTGCTACCAGTTACAATAGATCATCTACATATAAGCATATCATTGTGATATCTTTTTCATTCAAATTTTGAACATACATACCATATTCAGCTTCGCATCTCTTAAATCCAATTTGAATCAGGAACTGATCAATCCTCTTGTTCCATGCTCTAGGAGTCTGCTTCAATCCCCATAGAGTGCCTTATGCAATTTGTACACCATATGCTCATTTCCTTTTACTTCAAATCCTGAATTTTAGTAACGTATATTTCTTCTTCTTCTAATTGTCCATTTAGGAATGCAAACTTCACATCTAGATAAAATAATGACCATTTCTTATTGCTAGATAATGCAACAACCAATCTCACAATTTCTAGTCTTGCTATTGGTGCAAATACTTCATTGTAATCAACACCATATCTCTGCAGGAAGCCTCTAGCCACCAGTCTTGCTTTGTGTTTAGAAATTGTGCCATATGGATTCAATTTTACCTTGAAAATCCATTTCACATCAATGGTTTTCTTCTTCTTTGGTAAATCAACTAATTTTCATGTGTTATCCTTCTCAATAGCTTTGATTTCTTCTATGGCTTGACATTAGCTAGTAGTGCAAAATGTACGAGTTCACTATCGTCATTCAATGCACTATAAGGTGGTAATTCCCAGTCTTTAAGTCTTCTTAGAACTTGTCTTCAAGTCTGCTTAGGACTTGTCTAGTTCTCTAATGTCTTATTACAGGTTGAACTCCTTCTTCTCAGTCACATTATCAGTTTCATTCTCAATCACATTATCAGTTTCTTTAGTATCTTCATCTGAATCTTCACTTTGATATGATTCAGTGAATATATGTGAGTTCACATTCCTTATCTCTGATAAGTTATCCCAGTTCCATGCTTCATTCTCATTTACTATCACATCTCTACTTATCTGCACCTTTTGAGCGTTTAGATCATACAAATTCCAGTTGAGTGATAGCCTATCAGTACCATCTTCTTACTTTTATCATCGAATTTGCTTCTCTTTGCATATGGAATGTGTTTGTAGCAGATTGAGCCAAAAAATTTCAAATGCTTCACATTTTGCTTTCTTCCATTCCAAGCTTCTTCTGGTACTCTATTTTTCAGCTTCTTTGTTGGGCACTTGTTCAGTATGTAGGTAGCAGTATTCACTGCTTCTCCCCAAAACTTATGAGGCATTTTCTTCTGCTTGAGCTTGCTTCTTTCCATATTAAGTATGGTTCTATTTCTCCTTTCTGCTAAGCCATTGTGTTGGGGAGTGGAGGGAGATGTGACTTCATGAGCTATACCTTCTATGACACAAAAATCATCAAAATCCTTTGAGGTATACTCTTCCCCACCATCAGTTCTCAAAATCTTAATTGATTCTTCACTCTATTTCTTAACTAAGACTTTGAATCTCTTAAATAATTCTAAAGAATTATCTTTAGCTTAATTGTGTAGATCCACAACATTCTAGTATGCTCATTTACAAAAGTAATGAAGTATCTGCTCCCTCCTGTAGTAGGTACCTCAAATGGCCCATATATATATATATA